>WNGM01002978.1_pt1 | contig 39393 bp, 38 predicted proteins | sample 5400571 | NCBI WGS metagenome assembly WNGM01 (sample SAMN13153378, study PRJNA577476) | soil metagenome | isolation source: 100 cm soil or saprolite under Garry oak tree replicate 2 | place: USA:California | collected 2016-06-15 | reverse complement strand
CCAGGCCCACCAAGAAGCTATCGAGCATCGATTGGTGATTCGAGAGGAGGAGTGTGTTCCGCTCCTCGCCGACGTTCCGGCGGCCGATCACCACAGTCCTGTTGAAGACGAAGAAGACCAGCCAGAACAGGGTCACGGTGACATTCGTCACCACATAGGACGTGACCGGCCACAGGAGGTGGAACAGCTTCCCTCGGCGTGGCGCGTGCTGTGCCAGTCTACGTCCGCGAGTCCCCGAGTCTGTATCGGTGTTCGACGACTGCTTGTCCGATGAGGAGTCGGCAGGCATTCCCATCGCTGGATTATACCCCGCCTAGCCCTCTGCCTAAGGGGCGGTCCGGTGGAGTGAGTTGAGCAGCGTTCAGGGGTCTGTTCGTTCCATCAGACGACCGCCTGATGCACGTCCAGGGGGTCGGGACTGCGCGACGCTCGGCATGATGGAATGGTCGGACCTCCTGTGGGTTTCGGCGTCGGCATTGGGCGGCTGGGTCCTACGGCAAACAAAGGCCCATATCCCGAGGCCTCGTAGCGGAGATCTAGCTTCCCCCACGGGTCGGGATCGTGCGGCGCAGCGGTCCCGGCGCTTGAGATGCGTATATATTCAGCATATACATAGGACGTGCCCGGCTTTCCCGATGACCTGGCTCACTGCACTGGTTTTCAGTGGGACGCCGGCAACGCCGACCAGAACTGGGTCCTGCACCAGGTCTCCCAGGGCGAGTGCGAGCAGGTGTTCTTCAACCGCCCCCTGCTGGTGGCGCCAGACATCGAACACTCGCAGCGCGAGCCACGGTACGCCGCCCTGGGCCAAACCAACGCGGCGCGCGGGCTCGCACTGGTTTTCACGATCCGCGAGACTCTGATCCGAGTCATCTCGGCGCGGGATATGAGTCGACGAGAACGGAGGATCTATGAGCAAGGCTAAGCGAGCGGCTCGGAAGTCGCTGCCGCGCTTCGCAAACGAGGATGAGGAGCGCCGGTTCTGGGCAAAGCACGACACTGCCGACTACTTCGACTGGAGCAGGGCGGTCCGACCCACGTTGCCAGACCTTCGACCGTCCACGGCGGCTATTTCGATTCGTCTGCCGGTCCCGCTGCTCGAGGAGCTGAAGGCCCTGGCCAACGAACGCGACGTGCCGTATCAGTCGCTCATGAAGGTCTTTCTCGCGGACCAAGTCGCACGCCAGCGTCGTAGGAAGCGCAAGGTGTTGGCCTGATGATCCCGATTATTGGGAAAGAACGGCCCGGCCATCCAACGGCGGCCGGGCCCTCGCTTCCGAGAATCGGGACGGCGGGATTTGAACCCGCGACCCCCTGAACCCCATGCGGGCCAGGGGTCCTACTCTAAACGACAACTTGTCGGTTTTTCAATGGCTTCCGAGCGTCGGCGCCGGGTGCCGTTGGTGAGAATGTCGGGGGATGACGGGAGAAACGGCACCAGAAACGGCACCCGCACCCGTACACGACCGTCCCACGTTCGTTGGTCCAATCGCGGTCAACGTACAACGCAGATCAATCTCGAACATGGCGAGCGACGGTCGAGGAGGCTGGAAACAGGCCGCCGAATAGGCGTCCCCAGTGCTCTACCTCAGTGTCCTCCCATCGGCTACGCTCCACGTCCTCGAGCCGGTCGAGCGCTACCTCGATCTTCTCACGGAACCGATCTGCGCCTTCCTCCTCCCACCCTTCGGCGACGTTGACGTCAGGGAGCGCGGGATCTGAGACGACCGGGTCGTCGTCCCAACGAGGCCATCTGCTTCGCCCGAAGTCCCACGAGTGCAGTCGATCCAACAGGGTCGCGAAGGCCTCATCGAGTTCACCCGCGAAGTCCTTAGGGCGCATCGATAGCAGGTGATACGCTGCGCATTCCACGACGAACGACCGCGGACGGTCTGCGGCGGCTACTCTCGCTAGCGCCCAGGCCTTGAGGAGCCGAACGAGGCGTGAGTAATTCCCATTTGTGGCGGCAGCAACGGCCTTCACTAACTCAAGCTGTCGCTTTGGATGCGTAAGAATCCACTCTTCTACCTCTCGGTCCGGGATGCGAAGCGGACTTTTCAGACCGTCCGGCGCGACCGCAAGCACGACGTCCATTCGAATGTCGCTGAGCTCGATTCGTACTGCACGCCGCCGTCGCCGCGATCTCCGGTCGTCGTAGCGCTGCGAGAGCTTGCTCCGCAGTGACTCCATGGCGAGCGCAGGTTCAGTTGTCATCCAGTCCGGGCCGACGACAACTACAATGTCAACATCCTTGATCGGCTGTACCGCTGTTCTCCGAGCGTACGAGCCATTCAAGAATGAGTCGAGTAGCACTTTCCCAAAGTAGGAATCGTTGTCCAGGAAGGCGCGAAGAGCCTTGTTGCTGCGCTCGGCCGCCTCTATTTGCGTGTCGGGTGGGGAGATCTTCCGAAGGAAGATAGTGAAGGCGTCGCCCACGAAAGACATGAGCCGGCCTAGTCCGCCGCGGCCGTCGAGACGACTCGCGCCGCCGGCGGCACAGCAGCCTGAATGTATGTGGGCCACTCGATCGCAACGATGGTCCCAATCGCTTGAAGGCGGTGCACGAGGCGCAGAAAGAATGTCACCAGAGCTGCGTCGGGCGGTGCGATCACGAGTCCCTGCTGACCATCATCACGCGCGAACTCGAAGGCACCCGCTCCAATGACGCACCCCAGGTCCAGACGCGCACTGTCGTCGAGCTCGGCGAATGCAGCCTTGAAGCCATCCCCCAGCCCGTCCTTCCAGCCGGCGGCCGACGCCAGCACGCCTGCAAGGATCTCCGTGAGCGGGCGCGGGGGTTTCTTCTCTCCACGATCGAGTATCGGTGCGCTGGTCCGAAACAGTTGCCGCACGGAGGCGGCCTTCGCACCGGCCGCCTTCACGTAGGCAGCCGTGAGCTCCTGCTTGGCTTCGAATACGGCGTACACGCTTTCAGCCGGCACATAACAGGTGCTCTCTTCGTCAAGGAACAACGGGCAGTAGTGGGCGTCGTGAATAATCACATCGATCTGGTCACTGATGCCGCCGCGGCTGTCCACCACGTGGCCCTTGCACACGCGATAGCGCTGGGGGAGGTACTTGGCCAGCATTTTCCGCCACTGCGCCTCCGACGCATCGCCCTTCGACGTGGGGTGGTCAATCGCCTCCCGCGCCAATTCCAGGTCTGCGCGGAGCGCGCGCTGGTGCCGGAAAAACAGCCGTTGCAGTACAGGTTCCTCTCTTGCCATGGTCAAGCCGCCTCCTTTCTCGTTCCTGGGCGGTGTGGGGAACTCGGACCGAGCCACTCACCCGTGACGCACCACAACTCGTAGTAGTACAACCAGAACGCCGTCCACGGGACGATCGTCTCGGCCAAAGACTCTCGCGGGCTCCACCGCCACTCCTTGGGCCAGTAGAGACACAAGGAGCCGTCCGGGTACCGATGCCACGCGTCCTTGCGGATCGAGGGTCGTTCCACGCACACCACCGGCATTCGATCGGGCTCGTGGAGGATCACGACGTCGTACGCGTGAGACTCCGGGGTTGGCTGCAGCGCCCCCTTCCACTCCACTCCACCGGCCCGCGTGACCCGCCAATGGAACTGTGGAAACGCGGCCTTCATAGCGGCCCGCTGGAAGAGCGGGTTCTCACGGGGTCGAGGAGCATGGTGACGACCGGTCACGCGCCGTGAAAGCGCGTAGTCCGCGTGGCGATGACCGCCGGACCGCCGATCACGCGCCCAGAGGGCGCGATCTTGGTTACGCCTGGCTGATGCGCCGCAGCCTCGTCGCGGATCGCGCGCTTCACGTCGTCGTCCGTAGGCCACCGGCTGCCGAACACGCGCTTCCATTCTTCGCTGGCTGTGGCTTCATCTTGCGCCGCGAGAGCACGTTCAGCAGCCTGACGCGCTTCCCGAGCACGACGCATGAAAGTCTCGAAATGCGACCGCTCCCACCCTTTCGTGATGTAGTGCGCAGGCACCTGCGGGTCAGGAATCCGCGGGGACGTCGTACCGCTGTCCATGAGGTCGCCGTACTTGTCGGTGATGTACTCGAAGGCGTCGTGCACGTTGTCGGCCACCGAGCGATCGCACAGAACGAGGTCGCCGCCCTCGACGGCGTAGAGAAGGATCACCTCCAACACGTAACTCTTTGGCCGGCGTCGCTCCATTTGTTCGTCGCGCCACACTTTCACCAGCTTGATGAGAGGGACCAGTTTGTCCCCGTTCGCCTGATTAACCTTCGTGAGTCGCGCAGCGTAGCCGAGAGGATCCGACAGGATCCACTCTTGCTGCGGGCGATCAGGGACTTTAAGCGGGCGGTCGAGGCCGCTCTCCGCTGCCGCTGGCACAACGTCCAGGTAGAGATCGTCGGCGGCGAGCTCCAGGCGCACTGAGCGGCGCTGGCCCTCAGTGTTGATCACGGCTGTCGGGTAGTCCTGGAGCACCAAGTGCACCTCGAGCAGGACGGCGTTCGGGGTGCGTTCGACCTGATCGTCGGGAACAAACAGAAGGACGTCGACGTCCGGGATCATCTCGATGGCGGTGTGACGGCTGTACGACCCGGACAGCAGCGTATGGGGTGACTTCGTGGCGAACTCGTGCGCCTTCAGCCAGTCGCGAACTTCTGCGACGCGATTGGCAACGAGCGTTACACGCTCGTCGGACGGATTGATCTTGGTGAGCAGTGCATCGAAGTGGTGACGCATGTTCGGCATCGTGCCCTCCTCGGCCTCGGGCCGTTGCGTAACGGCCGGTGCAAGGGAGACACACGAGCCGACGTTGAGCCGCTGCACCTCATGTGCGGCGGTGTGGTTGTGAGCCGCCGACGTTCGGCAGGCTCGTGAATCTTAGGCTGGGCAGTGCGCGGCGACAAGTCCAGTGCTGTTCCTTAACGGCTTCAAGTCGGACTTGACATTTTGACCACTGGATCACTACGTTGACTGCCATGGCAGCGTCTCGATCCTCCTCGCGCACGCCAGAAATGGCGCGCCGAGTCGCGCGCGAGGTCGGCCAACGCCTGAAGGCCGCTCGTCGCGAACGGCGCGTCGCCCAAGACGCATTCGCCGAAGCGATGGGGGTTTCGAGAACGACTGCCAGCAACATCGAGCGCGGCCAGCAACGCTTGTTCCTAGATCAGATCTACCGCGCCGCTGAGATCCTGGGCATAACGATCGACGTGCTATTGCCGGCCCACCAACCTTCAGCCCAACGGATAGAGGTGCATGCTGCGTCTGACGACCCCCTACCTCCGGGTGCCGCACGCCAGGTCGCTGAGGTTGCACATGAACTGAAGGCCGGCCAAACTGCGAAGAGGCGACTCGCTCGAAAAGCCTGAGGTCTGATATGCGTGGGGTACAGCAAGCTTGGAAGGCCGCGGAAAAGGTCCTGAAGGATCATCGCGTTCGACGAACGCCTATTAACGTCGCTCGAATCGCCTCAAAGCACGCCACTGTGGTCAGGCGGGCACTTGAGGACGATATCTCAGGGGCTCTGATACCATTGGGAGAGAACGCGTGGGCCATTCTAGTGAACTCACAACACCACCCAAACAGACAACGATTCACGATCGCCCACGAGCTAGGGCATCTCCTTATCCACGGTTACAGAACACCCCACGCGGATAAGCAATTCAGGCTTCGCGACGCGAGGTCCTCTGAGGGCAGCGTTCTCGAGGAAATACAAGCCAATCAGTTTGCTGCTGAGCTGCTAATGCCGCGTACAATGGTCATGAAGGCAATCCAGCGTTACGGTTTCCAGCACGCCCCAGCCAATGAAGAAATGCAGGAAAAGCAGTTTGAAGCGCTTGTTAGCAAGCTTGCCAAGGACTTCAGGGTGAGTCGTCAAGCAATGACCATCCGCCTGTCGTCGTTGGTGGCTTGATCCTTGTCGTCGCCCTAGTTGGTCGTTTGTAGTGGTCTCATCGCGTTCAATTAGTCATGGTCCCGCGCGATCACCGGTCTGCTCTATCCAACCGACGACAACGGCAACACGAGACGCCTGAACCTCGGGTCAAGACGGTTAAAGCCGAGCTTCTCGTACCAAGCGACTAGCCAGTCTTCCTTGGGATCTACCGCCAGGAAAACCCCGCCTGTTACCTGCCGCTGTTGCGCTGCGATCTTCGCAAGACGAGCAACGATGGCCTTTCCAACGCCGCCCTTCTGGAGCGTCTTATCTACGCCGAGGCGGCCGAGCAGATAGCCTCCAATTGCTTTGTAGGGGGCCTGAGTCAGGCCCACAGCCTTCAGTAGCTCGCCCTCGATCCTCACCGATATTGGAGACAACGTTCCATACGCCCAGACTTTGAGGTGGGCGTCCACCATCACGTATACCTGGCAAAGGCTTAGTGCTTGCTCCGTTTGGGCTCGATGATGCAAGTAATCATCAATGTCGGCGTTGCCACAAGCAAAAGCGCCGACGTCGTGCGTCGGCGCTAGAGCCGTAAACGTGTAGTCGGCCACGGATTAGTGCTGTGCCGATATGGGACCGAAAAGAGCATCAGCACGACGCATGGACTCGACAAACGCCTTCGTGGCCTGTGGCGACTCTATTAGGATCTCCAGAAGCCTCTTCTGCTCAGGCACCGTTAGCTCCCAGGTTGTAGCTGCAGCGAGATCCTTGCTCACTCGTTCGGCCACAGCTTCAATCACGTACTCCGCCACTGTCTCTCCTTGCAGAGTAGCTGCCTCATGCAAGTGAGCCTTTAGAGACTTGGGAAGGCGAAACTCTTGGCGCTCGTCGGCCTGTAGGCTTGTGTAGGCCCTAGCCGCAGCGGTCTTCATGAGAATGGCTCCTGCCTCGGTGTCGTGCCGTACAATGTACGGATACAGGGAACGACTGTCAATATCTGCTTCGTAACTGCCTGATATATAACACAATAGCATGTACCTGGCACGATTTACCTTCTCCCGGCTGTCGAGAGCCTCTTCATTGGCGCTCGAGGGAGGTTTGAGGTGGCCCTCTCAAAGTGAGCCGGCGGGGGATATCTGTATATCTCCGCACTAGCTTGCGCTTCCCGAAGAGCAGATATGCATCTGGAGCGCGAGTCAGAGACAGCGCGCACGCTCATGAAGGAACGCCTCCGCGTTGGTCGCACGTCGGACGGATGCCGCGGTGATCCTGCGATACGTCGTCGTCGGGCTCGCGGCCGGAGCGCTTCTGGGAGCGCTGGCCGTCTACGTCACGCTGCGCTGGTACCGGGAACGAACCGGCTTCGCGGCCGGAGGCACGGGTCGCGTCGTTGCATCAGATACCGGTGTTGAGGCGTCGATCTTGCTTCGTGACCCGCGGCTGGGCCTGCGCGGCCGGCCTGATTATCTCCTGGAACTCGAGGTCTCAGGCGACCCGCTTTTCGTGCCTCTGGAGCTAAAGCCCGGCCGTCGCAGTCGCCGCGTCTACGAAAGCGACGCACTTCAAGTGGCGGCCTACCTCATCGCACTGCGGGCCACGGCCAAAGACGCCGCTGCCACGTTCGGATATCTCCGCTATGCCACGGGAACCTTCAGAGTGGGACTGACCAGGGAGCTGGAGGAGCGGGTCCGCGCGATCGTGGACGCGATCCGCGCCGGTCGCAGCGCAGCCACGGTCAACCGCAGTCACTCGATCGTGCAACGTTGCGTGAACTGCTCGGTCCGGGCGCACTGCGACGAGGCGCTTGGCTGAGCACGCCATGGGACTCGGGGTTGCACTTCAAAGTTGATATCAGGCGGCGCGGCAACTGACTCACCATGCGTACGCGAGCATGGGGCCCCACAGCACGAGCGCCGAAGGGGCCCACGCTGCCCGGCGATGGCGAGCCCAACCTAAAGACGTCTCCGGCGGGCTGGGTATCTCCTGAAGCTCTGAAGGGGGTCGTAGCGGATGGACCCCTGAGCTTGACGATGTGACTCGTACATCGCGGCCAATTCGGAAAGCTCCTTCACAAGCGAATCGAAGTCTTGCGTCACCGTCCCCCGATGGATTTCGAGGAACACTGCACGCGGAAAACGAGCGACGTACACCGGTCCATTGGGGCTTTTGCCCACCAGCCACCCAAGGATCTGCTCGTCGCCGAAGTCGAGGAAAACGGGCGCAGGGCTTCCTGACCATTCCCGCAGCAGTAGGCATTCGTCCGAGATAGTTCTCCGCACCAGTGAATTACGGCCGACCGGTGTGCCTCCTTCGAACGCTTTCACGAATTGATTTCTATCTCTCTTTCGTCTCGTTCCATCCACCACCCAAACCAACTTCGGGTAAAACGCTTCGCGCGATCGACGCTCTTCAGGCGTGATGTACGAGTGTTGGAACTCAAGTATCCAACCTCGATCGGTCTTCACGTCTGCGATGTGTCGCTCACGGTCTTCGGCATAATGGACAATCTCCTGCCAGTCAACGGGAAACTGTCCTTTCCAGCCGCGATGCCATTCTGTTTCGTTCTCCCACCAAGGGTCGCAGAAGCGTCTTCCCTGGTGAGCCCAATGCCAAATCTTGACTTCTCCGCACTTGGCAACCATCGGGTGATCGCAAGCCGGACACTTGCCTGAAAGATTGGGCTGAGCTTCTTGGCGTTGCCCATTAACGAGCGCGAGCTTCATATCTCGGTCATAACCGTCTCATGGTCTGGTATCTCGCGCTTCTCTTTGGCGCCTAAGGGCGCGTGACCTCACCTTGGCTGGATTCCAATACTTCGGAGCTGTGCTCGAAGGCACTCCCCGTAGGCCACTGGCCCTTGGCCTTTCTGCGTGATACACGCCAGCTCAATCGACTGCCGTGTTGCCCCGTCGAGGCCGGACAAGCTCGGGATCCCCGGAGAACTGCGGAGAGCATTTATCTGCTTATTGAGGCAACGCCCGTAGGCCACCGGCCCTTCGCCTTTCTGCGTGATGCACGCCAGCTCAATCGACTGCCGTGTTGCATCGTCGAGGCCGGATAAGCTCGGAATCCCCGGAGAACTGCGGAGAGCATTTATCTGCTTATTGAGGCAACGCCCGTAGGCCACCGGCCCTTCGCCTTTCTGCGTGATGCACGCCAGCTGAATCGACTGCCGTGTTGCATCGTCGAGGCCGGACAAACTCGGGATCCCCGGAGAACTGCGGAGAGGCTCTGGGTTCTGCTGAGGGGTGTGAGGTCCACAACCCGCGCACAGTGCGACGGCGATTGGAAGAATGAGTCGCATCCGATAGCATGCCTCCAAAAACGGTGCCGCCGCCTAACGAGAAGCGGCTGAGCTGCGCCGCCGTGCTGTGTTGTTCACAAAAGCAATTCTACTACGACGGGCGGCGTCAGCTCCAGCCGCTTGTTGGGGAGACGCGTGACGATACCGAGCAAAGTCCCACCGAAATACGGCAAGAACTGTGGCCGTCGGCACGACAAGGAATCCCGTGAGCACCCCTGTCCCGACTCGACCGGCAAGGGAGCCACCGGGCCGCTTGCGGCAGGGCCGTCTCGACCCTCGCGCCGTCGAGTACCGGAAACATCTGATAGCCGCGTTGCTCGCGCGTGCGCATGGAGTGGGTTCCTTCAGGGCGACCAGGACCGAGGGAAAGGCGGCGACAATCCATCTGGGAGAGGAGAGCCGCTCGCCTTCCTCGTATCCTCACGGATGAACGCGGATGATCGTCTTCCCCGGGCGTCGTTCGGTCGAGTTGAAGGCGGCGACGGCATCGTCGAGGGCGGAGACGGTGCCGATGTTCGTGCGCAGCCGTCCGTCCCGCACTCGCTGAATGATCTCGCTCAGTTGGGCGCGATCGGATTCGACGACGAAGTCGACCGCCAAGCCGTCGGCGGGCCGCGCCTCGACCGGTCCGACGATGGACACGAGCGTTCCTCCGGCTCGAACCAGGCGCGCGGACCGCTTCCCGATGTCGCCGCCGATGAGATCGAACACGAGATCGACTCCGCCGACGTCTTTCAGGACCTCGTTGTCGAGGTCGACGAACTCGTTCGCGCCGAAGTCGAGCGCCTTCTGACGATCGGCGGCGCGTCCGGTGCCGATGACGTAGGCGCCCGCCAATCGTGCGAGTTGCGTCACCATCGACCCGACTGCGCCGGCCGCGCCGTGCGCGATGACGCTCTGCCCTGCCCGAAGGCGGCCGTGCTCGAACAGTCCCTGCCACGCAGTCAGGCCCGAGATCGGCAGGCTCGCGCCCACCGTGAAGTCGACGTCGCCCGGCAGCGGCGCGAGGTTGCGTGCTTCGACGGCCGCGTACTCGGCCAGGGTGCCGTCGCGATACCAGTCCGTGAGGCCGAACACCCGCTGTCCGACCGAGAGCCCCGTGGTGCCATAACCGAGGGCGGTGACCACTCCGGCCAGCTCGTGCCCGGGGATCGAGGGCGTTCGGTCACGGTCGAGGCGATCGGTCCAGGTCGAAGGCCAACCCAGCTCAGTGTTAACGAATCCCGAGGCATAAACCTGAACGACAACGTCGTTGATCGATGGCTGCGGCTCGGGCCGCTCCACCAGCTTCATCCCGGCCGTTCCCGCGGCCTGGTCCGTCACCACTATCGCCTTCATCTGTCACCTCCTGCCCCGCGGCGGGCCGGGCCCACCTTGGCCCGTTGTCGGGGGCGCCGGAGGAAGAGGTGGGGTCCTCGCACCGGCTGGATTCGTTTCAGGCGTACCGAAAGGTGACATAGTGCCCGCGCGGCCTAACATGCATTCGACTGACCCTCTAGAGTACGCTTGCGCAGCGCCCCATGCTAGCTTGGGCCACGCGTCGTACCGCCCTGCCGCCGGTCTAGGCTGACCCGCCTAATCATCTTATCGCTCCCGCGTGAACCCCCCGAACAATCCCGCAACACTCGCCCATCTTCCCGAGCCCCGTTACCACGCCCGTACAGCCGCGAGCCATGTGCTGCCCTAGGTTCGCCGGTTCGCGAGCACTGCGGCGAGGGCTCACCTGAGAACGCCCCCGGAGATCGCTGAGTACCGAATGAAAGGAGAGCGTCGCCCGCTCGGAGAGCCCGCCGCGTGGCGCGCTGGCAAGGAGCTATGGACTCGCTGGAGCGCACACTCGCCGAAATCCGCTCCAAGGCCGCCGAGCTGCGCAATAGCTTCGGCGACGAGGAGCGCGCCCGAGCAATCGAATGGGCAGCCTCCCTTGTTGAGCGCGCACTACAGGAGCACGCCGACGAGCGATTGACGCTCGCCGAGGCATCAGCGAGGTCGGGCTACTCCCAGGACCACCTGGCTAGACTCATCCGCGAAGGACGGCTGCCCAATGCCGGGCGGCCTCATGCGCCAAGAATTCGCGCAGCGGACCTGCCCACCCGACGGTCCCGGCAAAACAATGTGGTTGTCAGCAAGGGCCCGCGCGTCTATGATCCCGTTGCCGACGCTCGGGCCATTGGAAGCCGACGGTGAGGAGAGACGCTCATGGCGACTCGAAACCGGCGGAACGAATGGCACCAAGTGCATGGGAGGTGGACGCGCTCGCTCGGCGAACGAGGGATGCGCGTCCGGATCTTTGAAAAACGAAGGAACGGGACGTTTTATCGGACGACCTGGGTACCTGGACGGGGCCGGGATCACGCGTCGCTCGGGACGCGGGACCGAAACGAGGCGGAGCGCCTGGGGAGGATGCTCTTGGCTGAGCTGTTGCGCCAGGAGGAGACGACCCGGTCGGAGCGCTTGATGTTGGGAGCTTTGTGGAAGCGGTACGAGACGGAGTGTGCGACGTACCTCGACAATAAAGCGAGTACCCGGCGCGACGACGCGGCACGAGTAAAGTTGCTGCTCGCGTTCTTCGGCGAGCATTGCGACGTGCGAACGCTGACCGCTCGAGATCAATCGGCGTACGCCGCGAGCCGCAAGGCTGGTGGCGTCGTCCTCGCAGATGGTACCAAGACCCGACCCGTGCGCACGCGTTCGGTGGAGATGGACCTCGTGTTGCTTCACACGATGTTGAGATGGGCCACGACGGTTCGCCAACCCAACGGATCAAGACTCCTGGACGCCAATCCCTTGGCGGGCGTGCGCCGTGAGCGGGAGCAGAACCCCACGCGGCCTGTCGCTTCTTGGGAGCGGTTTCAGCGCACGCGGGCAGCGATGCATGCGTTGCAGGAGGAAGCAGCGGAGCGCCACGCTGCTGATCCCGAGTCCGTGATCGCCGAGATGGAGGAGACGCGATGGGCGAAGATGGAACTCGCCCTCGTGCTCGCCGAAGCCACGGGCCGGCGGCTCGGGTCGATCCGCCAGCTGCGGTGGGAGGATATCGACTTCTCACGCCGCACGATCCGGTGGCGGGCCGAGTTCGACAAGAAGGGGAAGGAGTGGGTCGTCCCGATGCCCGAGTCACTCGCGGAGGAGCTGAAGCAGTTCCGCATGCGATTCGGGGCGATTACGGGATGGATCTTCGCTGGCGAGCGCAAGCTCGACCAGCCGATGGATCGCCACCTCTTCGACAAGTGGCTGCACGTCGCGGAGAGGAAGGCCAAGCTCCCGAAGCTCGAAGGTGGGCTCTGGCACCCGTATCGCCGGAAGTGGGCGACTGAGCGAAAGCATCACTCCCTCAAGGACGTCGCCGCGGCGGGCGGCTGGAAGGACACCGAGACGTTGCTCACCTGCTATCAGCAACCCGATGCAGACACGTTGTTGGCAGTGATGAGCGAGCCGAAGAAGATGCGCGATGCCGCGCTCGCATCCGGTTGAGGCGGCCGCCGCGACCCCCTGATGCGGGTCAGGTGGTTGGCAAAACAGCACCACAAACGGCACCACCGCTTCTTGAAGCACAAAGCACCGCCGGCGCAATTGCCAACGGTGCTTCGCGTTAGACGAATCGGGACGGCGGGATTTGAACCCGCGACCCCCTGAACCCCATTCAGGTGCGCTACCGGACTGCGCTACGTCCCGAAACACTAGACGCCCAGACGCCGAGATGCCTAGACGCTCAGGCTTCCCCACCCAGCCCCGCCGTTTCTCCACTGCTCTTGCGCAGGAGCCCATACGATTACCTGCATCCTACGCTCCTCAGACCCGCTAGGCGTCTCGGCGTCTAGCCGTCTGCCTGCATCCTAGGCGTCTACCGTCTCGCCGGTCGCGGAAGATACCCGGGCATCACTCGAACTTCAACGCACTGCGTTCTGCTCCACCACCAACCGATCTTCTGACCGCCCCAGCTCGCGTTGCACCACCACCATCGCCGTGACGAGCAGCAGCGCCGCGAGCAAGAACGGCGCGCCCGGCAGGCCGAGCCCGCGGAACCGGCCGATCGCCGCCGCGAACACCTGCGTGAACAACACCGGGGCGATCACGCCGGCGATCCCCATCACACTGGCGATCGCGCCCTGCAACCGGCCCTGCTCGTCGGCCCCCACGCGCCGCGTCATCAGGCCTTGCAGCGCCGGATAGGTGAGGCCGAACAGGCCCCCAATCGGAATCCCGAGGAGGAAGAGGGCCCCGGTGGGCGCCAGGCCGTACAGCGTGAACGCCACCGCGCCGCACGCCAGGCCCGCGAGCAGGGCCCGCGGCTCGCCCAGCCGCCGCACCGCGGCACCGACGAGCCCGCCCTGCACGATCATCGACACGACTCCGACCCCCGCGAGCGCGAACCCGACGGTGCGCGCCGTCCAGCCGTAGCGATAGTCGCCATACAACACGAACAGGCTGGGGAGGGCGTCGTGCGCCACGCGATAGAGAAACGCAACGAGCGCGAGGCCGAGCAACGCCTCGTGGGCCTGCAGCAGGCCCAGCGATCCCACTGGATTGGCGCGGCGCCAGGCGAACGGCGCCCGCCGCTCAACCGGCAACGACTCGGGGAGCACGAACCAGCCGTACCCGGCGCCGATGAGGCTCAACGCACCTGCCGCCCAGAACGGCGCGCGCAGGCCGATACCACCCAACAGGCCACCCACCGCCGGGCCGAGGATGAAGCCGACGCCGAACGCCGCGCCCAGCATGCCGAACCGCCCGGCGCGTTGATCGGGCTCGGTGACGTCGGCGATGTAGGCGAAGGACGTCGCGAAGCTCGACGCCGTGACACCCGAGAGCACGCGGCCGAGGAACAGCCACCCCACCGTGGGCGCGAGCGCCATTACGACGTAGTCGAGCCCGAGGCCGAGACACGACACCAGGATCACCGGCCGGCGGCCGACGCGGTCCGAGAGCGCGCCCAGCACCGGCGCGAACAGGAACTGCATGGCCGCCCACACGGTGCCGAACAGACCGAATAGCCCCGCGGCGCGCGTCTCGTTGCCGCCCTCGAGCTGGATCACGAGCTTGGGCAATACCGGCGCGATGATGCCGAGCGCCAGCATGTCGAGCAGCACCGTGCCGAAAATGAACCAGAAGGTGGCGCGTCGCATGCGGGGTCCCAGGGAGGTGGGAGAGGGTCGGGACGATAACGCCGGAGGCGGGCGCGCCGCAAACTGCCTCGTTCTGATGATCGACCTGGGACGTCGGGCGTGGCGATTGGCGTCCCCGTCCGCCGCGCGCTACTATCGAAGCACGACCCCACCCCCCAGGAGACCGGACCATGCCGACCGTCCGCGAGATCCTCGCCAAGAAGGGCAGCGACGTGCTCACCATCGCGCCCGGGGAAACGGTGCTGCGCGCCGCGCAGGTGATGAACGACCGCGGCATCGGCGGGCTTGTCGTCGCCGAGGGGGGTCGCCCGGTCGGCATCTTCACCGAGCGCGACATCCTGCGGCGCGTGGTCGCGCAGCAGCGCGATCCCGCGACCACCAAGGTCGCCGAGGTCATGACCGCCCCCGTCACCGCCTGCGGCCCTGACACGCCCGTGGACGAGTGCGCCGCCATGATGACCGAGAAGCGTATCCGCCACCTGCCGGTGGTCGGCGAGCGGGTGCTCGCCGGCGTGATCACGATCGGCGACGTACTCGCCTTCCAGGTCCGGGAGCAGCAGGCCACCATCGACTACATGCATCACTTCATGTTCGACTTGCGGTAACGCCTCATCCGGCAATGCATTACCCGGCAACGTGAGCGGCGCCGTTGTCCGGCACGCCCGCCGTATCCCATATTGGTGCCCCCTTATGACCAGCGGCGCGAAGGACGTCTGGATCTTCCAGATCGTGCACCAGGACACGGGCAAGCCCGCGCAGGGCGTGCCTGTGACCGTGCTCGACGCCGCCGGCAACCCGGCGGGCTACTGGGTGAGCGACGCCGACGGCAGCGTCGCGATCCCGCGGCGCGACACGCCCAAGCTGCGGCTGCGGGTGGGGCTGCGCAGCGAAGACCCGATCGAGCTGAACACAACGACCCTGGGCGATGGCCCGACGCCGCTCGCTGCGCCGGCTCAGTTGCCACCAACCGTCGCCTCGGGCGGAGAGCGCAGCGAGCGCGAGGCGCAGCCCGCTCCGCCACCCCGACCGGTCGACCAGACGGAGGTGCCGGGGCACGTCCTGTACTTCCAACGGCTCGCGATGTTCGAGGAGCGCGCGGCCGCCCTCCCCCCAGCGCGCACCGCCGCCCCGCGGGACAGCGTCGCCGACTTCTTCACGCCCCCAACGGAGGGGCCGGCGGTGATGCGGTACGGCGTGCTGATCGAGGTGGAGCAGTACTGGCAGTCGCTCGGCGTGCTGTGGGGCGAGCTGCTGTACAGCGTGTCGCTCACCCCCGGCGACGAGGCGAAGCTCGCGGTGCTGGACGGTCGCTGGCGTCGCGAGGCGGAAGGCCGGGAGCGCCCGCTCCAGATCCTGGCGCGCATGGTCGGCACCTCGATGCTCGGCGACCTCGTGACCGCGCTCCGCCCGGAGCTGCAGCTCGACCCGGTGGCGCTCTCCGAGCCCAGCCTCGAGCCCGCGGTCGCGGACACAGTTGATCTGATCCGCGACCGCACCGAGCGCATGAGCCACGCGCTACGACGCCGACCGCTCGGCGTGGTGGACGCGCACGCCGACACGCCCGCGGGCGGCGCGGTCCGCAGCGTGCGCAACACCACGCGCGACCGCCTCGTCACGTTCCACTTCTTCGAGCCGCTCGAGCGCTTCAAGGTGATGGCGCGGAGCCCGCACGTGCGCCCCGTGATCTTCGTGCCGTTCCGGCTCCCCAACGTCGCGACGCCAGACGTGGTGCGCCGCTTCGGCTACATCTTCCGGCGCACGCTGCTCGATCGCGGTCTGCTGCCGGACTTGGACCAGCTGTTGGGCGGGGACGACGCGCGCGCCGAAACACCCCGGAGGGGAGGGGGGGGCGGGGGGGAGCGACTGCTCGACCACATCGAATCGAACCTCCTCTACTACTCCACGGCGATCATCACGGCGGGCGATCCTGCCGCGCGGCACGTGGCGCTGTCGAAGCTGCGCGATCCGATGGGGCGGCCGCTCACCGACGTGGTGGAGAACACCGTGGTCGGACGGTTCGGCTCGGCCATCGCGCTGCCGTTGCGCTCGCCGGCGCAGCTGCCGCCCGAGCGCCGGGACGCACTCGCGGCGTACACGGCGCGACCGCTCCGGGTCACGGACAGCTTCGTCGTGACGATCCCGCATCCGGGCGTCTGGGTCAGCGCGCAGGCCCACGAGCCGATGCAGCAGCAGGCCGACGCACGCGACGCCGCGGGGTGAGCTCCGCTCCGGCGCGATCGTCCCCACGCTAAGAGCGTGGGCTCGGCAAGACACTGTGCTCAAGCATACTACGTTTTAGCGTAGGGCCGTGCCGAGCCTATCCTTCAAGATGGCGAACTCGCGTTGATGAACCCTCCCGCGATCGCGCGGCGGGCGGCGGCCAGCTCCTGATCGGGCTCCGGTGGGTCAAACCGCCAGATCGATCTGGGCGAGGGCGTCGTGGAACGCGGTCGCGCTCGCCGGCCGCGCGGCGTGGTCGGCCGCGAGCGCGGCGAGGAGCAGGTCGGCGAGCGGGCGCGGGACCGCGGGCGCGAGCGCGCGGGGCGACGGCGGACCACCGAGCAGCGCCTGCGCCACGAGCGAGTCGGGGGACGCCTGCGGGTACGGCGGCCGCCCGGCGAGGCACTCATACAGCACCGCCGCGGTCCCGTACACATCGGTGCCGGTGTCGAGCGGCTCGCCCAGCAGCTGCTCGGGCGCCATGTAGGGCAGGGTGCCGCGCGGCGCGGCGTCCGGCTGCGCGGCCGCGACCCGGCTCGCGAGCTCGGCGATCCCGAAGTCCGCAAGCTTGACGTCGCCGTCGCGACTGACGAGGACGTTTTGGGGCTTGATGTCGCGGTGGATCACTCCCTGGGCGTGCACTACGGCCAGCGCGCGGCACAGCTGCCTGCCGAGCACGAGGGCGACCGGCACCGGCATGGGGCCACGCTCCAGCAGCTGGGCGAGCGACCAGCCGTGCACGTACTCCATCGTGATGAAGCGACGGTCACCCGCCCGCCCGATGTCGTGGGTGCGCACGACGTGCGGGTGCGAGATGCGGCGGGTGATCCGCAGCTCGCTGCGAAACCGGTCGAGCGCCGCCTGGTCTTCGGTGCCCGCGGGCGCGCGCAGCGCCTTGAGCGCGATGACGTCGTCGAGCTCGCGATCGCGCGCCGCGTACACCACTCCCATGCCGCCGGCGCCGAGCGGGCGTAGGATCTCGTAGCGCTCGGCGAGCATCTCTCGGGCCACTCCCGCCGCCTGCCCGGCGGCCGGCAGCGGCGGGCCGACCTGGTCCACGAACTGCCGCACCACCTCGCGCTCGGCCAGCTCGAGGACGGCCCGCTCCTGCTCGAGCAGCATGCGCTTGCGGCGCACGCCCCAACGGTAGCCGCCCGGGTCGCCGTCATGCCGGATCACGCGATGGCAGGGAATCGCCAGTGCCACGGGATTGGTGGCGCAGGCGCGGGCCACGGCGCGCACGGCGTCCGGCCGGCCGATCGCCTCCGCGATCTCCCGGTAGCTGCGCGTCGCGCCATACGGGATCGCGCGGAGCGCCGTCCAGACGCGCCGCTGGAACGCGCTCGCGCGCAGGTCGAGCGGCAGATCGACCCGCGGCTCTTGCCCCGCGAGGTGGCGCAGCAGGGCGTTCGCCCAGCGCGCGAGCGGCTCCCCGTCCCGTCGCAGCTCGGCGTCCGGGTGCTCGGCGCGCAGCCCGGTCTCGAGCTCCTCGTCCGAGTCGCCGAGCCGGACCGTGCAGAGGCCGCGTGCCGTCGCGCCGAGCAGCAGGCGCCCCAGTGGTGAGTCGACGATGGTATAGCCTATGAGAGATGCCGCCGGTGCGGCCGCGATGGTCTCGAGCATGATGGCCTCCTTGGGTACGCAAGATGCGCCGGCCCGCCCTCCCGCCGCTATCCGGTTTTGTATAGCGTTGTTGGGCCTTCGTTCTGGAGACGAGCGTGGCGGATCCGCGGCAGGCGACCTGGTACCGGTGGGACGACCTCCCCAAGGAGACGTTGAACGACTTGCTCTCACGCCGCCTGATCACGGGCGATCGCGTGATGCTCGCCCACGTCTACTTGAAGAAAGGGTGCGTCGTCCCGAAGCACTCTCACGAGAACGAGCAGTTCACCTACATCCTGGAAGGGGCGCTCAAGTTCCTCGTGGGGGAGCGCGACCGCCACGAGGTGGTCGTCCGGGCGGGCGAGGTGCTGCACCTTCCGGCGCACCTGCCCCACGAGGCGCACGCGCTCGAGGACACGCTCGACGTCGACGTGTTCTCTCCGCCGCGCGAGGACTGGCTCAACAAGACCGACAGCTATCTGCGGAAGACGTGAGACTGAATCGACGCGCCCCAAGAGCGCGGCTCAAGCTGCGGCTCGGCATCGTCCGCTGAAACGGCGAATCCGCCCGCCCGTTTACGGGCTGTGGCCGAGCCGCGAGTTCACTTGCGCCGTTCAGCGCGCGTGCCCGATGGCCCTGAGGAACTCCCGGTCCCACGCCGCGGCGATCCCCTCGCGCGGCGAATACGGCCCGGGCTGATAGGCGCGCGAGGCGATCCCTGCCTGGGAGCGCTCGCAGATGTGCCAGTCTTGACGGTTGGTCTCGTCCCAGAAGCGCACGGCGTCGTCGGGATCGAACCCCGGCTGGCCGAATGACGCGGGATTGAACAGCCACTCGCAGGTGATGGCGGTTCGCTGCGGTCCGTCCGGCCAGAGCGTGTGGAACATCACGTAGTCCGGGTGCAGCGACAGCAGCATGTTGGGGAAGATCGAGTAGAAGTAGACCCGGCTCAGATCCTCCGCCGGCAGGTCGCCGACCGGCAGGGCGCAGGCCCGGCCGCTCATCGTGAGGCTGCCGCCGTGCTTCGTGATGACCATGTAGCCGCCGAGCAACGGCCCCTCGAACAGGTCGTTGGCGCCGCTCGTGTACGGCGTGAGCTTGGCGAGCCCTGGATGAATCACGGGGCAGTGGAGGCATTCGGAGTAATTCTGGAACAGCAGCTTCCAATTCGCCTGGACGTCGTAGTCGATGCGCCGCGCGGACCGGAGGCGCGCGAGGTTGAAGCGGCGGAACCGCTCGGTGAGCGGCGCGAACGCCCGCTCGAGCGGCTCGCGCCCAGCGGGGGGAGCGAGGTTCAGGAACAGGAACCCCTCCCACGTCTCGAGCGCGACGGCGTGGAGCGGGTAGTCCCGCTTGTCGAAGCCCGCGACCTCGTTCATATGGGGCGCGCCGATCAGCGAGCCGTCCAGCGTGTAGGTCCAGGCGTGGTAGGGACATTGGATCGTCTCGGAGAAGCGCCCACGCTGCTCCTCGCACAGCCGCGTGCCGCGATGGCGGCATACATTGTAGAAGGCGCGCACCGCCCCATCCTGTCCCCGGACCACGATGACGCTCTCCCGCGCCACGCTCCGCACCACGAAGTCGCCCGGGTTCGCGAGCTCCGCGGCGCGACCGACGCACAGCCAGTGCCGGGTATAGATGCGATCCATCTCCTCGGCGTAGATCTCGGCCGACGTGTAGTACTCGCGGGGCAGGGTGCGCTGCCCCTGCTGGTAGGCCTCCGTGGGTTTGACGAACGTGCTCATGTGTTGAAGGCTAGCAGGGTCTGGCATATCCGCAATCTTCCTGACTGGCGAGCCGCAGTCCCCCAACTATGTTGAGCGCGCGTGGCTCCGGCAGGCAATAGGGCTGCCGGAGCGCATCGGTGAAGGAGGCCCTCATGACCAAGCTTCTCACCCTCGTCCCGGTCGCGGCAGCGCTGGTGCTCGCCGCCTGTCAGGAGACCACCTCGCCAGCGCCCTCGAATTCACTGGCCGTTCGACCCGCGTTTGCCGTCGGGGGCGGGAACTCCGGTCTGACCCTCCATCCCGGCGGCCTCGGAGAACAGTCCTTCGCCAAGTGGGTGTCGCACGAGGGCGAGCCGGACTCGAAGGGCAACGCAGACCAGGCCCTCTACTTCCAGAAGATGGTGGCCACGCCGGTCGTCGCCGCGGGTTTCGCCGTGATCGAGGGTCTCGAAGGCCAGCTCGTGTCGGACCTGACCAAGCTGTCCTGGGACCACCGGGATGGCGGGTGGTGCGGCGCCGGAGCCCCGCGATGGGACGTGTTCGTCACGGGTTCCAGCGGCACGCCGTACACACTCTTCCTCGGCTGCGCCGCCGCCGATCATACGCCAGCGAGCGAGCCCGGGTGGATCACTGATTCGTACGCTGGCGCTGCCATCGTCACGGTCGGCGGAGGCAACGCCGGGCTCACGGCCGCCCAACAAGCAGACGCCGCGGCAGGCACCATCACGGGCCTCAGCATTGTCTTCGACGAGGGGACGGACGTGGGCCCGGGGTTCGTGTTCCTGGACAACATCACCGTGAACGGGATGGTCTGGACCAAGCCGGCGGACAATTCGAACTGAGCCGTCCGACCCGTCACGCGACAACGGCCCGCCGCTCCTCAGCGCGGGCCGTTGCTCCTTCTCGCTCCGGCGCCGAACACCACCCCCCGCCGCTCCGGTCCGAGCAGAGCCACGACCGCGCCGAGCACGAACACGGTCGCGGCGCTCAGCGCCATCGCCCAGGCGTAGTTCAGGTGCTCCGCGAAGCGCGCCTCGACGTAGCCGATGTAGCCCGCGAAGAACACGCCGCATTGGTAGGCGAAGCCCGGGAGGAAGCCGCGCACCGAGTCGGGGGAGAGCTCCGTGATGTGGGCCGGGATCACGCCCCACGCGCCCTGCACGAAGAATTGCATCACGAACGCGCCGGCCACGAGCAGCGGCAGCGACGGCGCGAACGCCCAGAGCGGGATGACCAGCAGGGCGCCGCCGAGCGCGAGCCCAATCGCGCGACGGCGGCCCAGCCGGTCGGAATACAGCCCGCCGATCACGCCGCCGGTGAGGGCGCCGACCATCGAGAACGCGGTCAACGCGGCCCGCTGGGTCGGGGTGAAGCCCCAGTCGCGCTGCAGGAACGTGGGATACATGTCCTGCGTGCCGTGCGAGACCATGTTCATCATCCACATGAGCACGGTGATATAAAGGAAGAGCTTGAGGTTCCCGGCGATCGCCCGGCCCAGCCCGCTCCAGGTCTCGTGCCGCGTCTCCCGCCACACCTCCGACTCGCGCGGCCAGCAGGTAGCCGGCGGCATACCCCTGTTGCAGCAATCCCGACACGACGCCGCGGAGTCGTACCGGCACCTTCTCCATCACGAGCGACGCCCCGACGCCCCACTCGCCACCCATGCCGATCCCGAACAGCGCCCGCAGCACCATGAACGTGCCGTAGCTCGGGGCCAGTCCGGTGAGGACCTCCACGGCGGAATAGAAGACGAGGTCGATCATCAGCGGGAGCTTGCGGCCGTAGCGATCCGCCAGCAGCCCGAAGATGAACGCGCCCACCGGACGGAACGCGAGCGTCAGGCCGATCGAGGCGGCGATGTCGGCGTCGGACTTGCCGAACTCCTTCGCGATCGCCGTCAACGTCATGACCACGAGGAAGAAGTCGAACGCGTCGAGCGTCCAACCGAGGAAGCCGGCGGTGACCGCGGCCCGCTGGTCGCCGGCCGTGGGCGGCGCGCTGGTCATTTGGTGTCCCGGTCGTGAAGCCTCTAGATTACATGCGTTCCGCCGTTTCCACGACTCGGAGGGCTCGATGGGCTTTCGCGCGCTGCCGCTTTCCCTCCTGCTCGTCTGCGGTGCGGGCGGCGTGGCCGCGCAGAGCGGAGGTCCCCGGCCGGCGATCGCCGTGCTCAACCTCTGGTTCGACGGCGAACACGCCAACGTGCTCGAGCCCGGCGACACCGCGGTGGCGCAGGCCGCGACGAGCCGGCTGCTCGAGACGCTGCGTGCGTCCGACGCGGTCACCGTGACCGACTCGGCCCACGTCGCCGCCGCGGTGGCGGCGCAGGCAGCCGCCGGCACCCGGTGCGACCGCGGCTGCGCCGTCGCCGTCGGCCGCGCGCTCGGCGCCCAATGGGTCGCCATTGGGACGCTGACCAAGACCAGCAACCTGGTGTGGGTGCTCTCCGCCGAGTTGTGCGAGGTCGGAACCGGGACGCGGGTGCTGGCGGATGGCTACGAGATCAAGGGGGACGCGATGCGCATGGCGCCCGCCGGCGCTCGCGTCTTCGCGCAGCGGATCGAGAAGACCATCGGGGCGCGGCGCTAGGGCGTTATCTTCCTGCCGCTTCCCGCTCGAGCAGCGCCCGCTTGCGCGCGAGTCCCCAGCGGTAGCCGCCCAGTTCGCGGTCTTCCCTGACGACCCGGTGGCAGGGGATTACGAGCGCCGCGGGGTTGGTCGCGCAAGCGCGCGCGACGGCGCGCGTCGCGCGGGGGCGGCCGATCGCGCGCGCGATCGCGGAGTAGGAGCGGGTGGCGCCGTAGGGAATGCGGCGCAGCGCCTCCCACACGCGCCGCTGGAACGCCGTCGCGCGGACGTCGAGCGGCAGGTCGAGCGGCTCGGCACGCCCGTCCAGGTAGCGTAGGATCTCCCCGACCCAGTTGGCGAGCGCCCCCGCCACCCCCCCTCTCCCCCCGGCGCTGTCGCGCCGCAGCTCCGCGGCAGGGAACTCTTCTCGTAGGCCCGCTTCGAGTGCCTCGACGCCGTTCCCCAGGCTGACCCGACAGATGCCGCGGTCGGTCGCCGCGACGAGCAGCCGGCCCAGCGGGCACGGGACGATGGTATAGGTGATCCGGGTGTCGGGCGCTCCGCGGCTGTAGGTCGCCGGCGTCATGCCGAGCTGCGCGTGCGCGCGCTCGTATACGCGGCTCGGCGAGCCGTACCCCGCGTCGTACAGCGCCGGGCTCACGCGACGCCGCGCCCGCAGCCCGGCCTTGAAGCGGTCGAGCCGGCGGGCGTCCCGGTACTGGCGCGGACTGACGCCGAGCACTCCTCGAAACGCACGCACGAGCTGGTGTGGGGTCGCGCCGACGTGCGCCGCGAGCGCTGCGACGGGCGCCGGCCGGTCGGGGTGCGCGTCGATGAGGCCGCACGCCGCGCGGACCAGCGGGACCCGCGGATCAGGCCGGTGCGCCTCGCTGGGACGGCAGCGGCGGCACGGCCGGAACCCGGCCAGCGCGGCCGCCTCGGGCGTGGGGAAAAAATCCACCTGCTGGCGCCGCGGGCGCCGGCTCGGGCACGACGGGCGGCAGTAGATGCCGGTCGAGTGGACGGCGTACACGAATGCGTCGTCATATCGGCGATCGCGCGCGAGCACGATGCGCCAGAGGTCGGGGGACGGGGGAAGCGGGACGGGGGACGAGTGCGCGCTGGTCACGTCGTGGAACCTAGTCTCGCTTCGGTGGTGCGGCTATCCGTTATTGGACCTCAAACTCAGGCCCCGTTCCCCGTCCCCCGTCCCCCGTCCCCCCGTCCCCCCGTCCCGCTACATCCATGGTTCGTCCGCCGAGGGGCCGTAGATCGACGGGACCTTGCCGTCCGCCATGCGGAGGTAGATCGAGAACTGGCCGCGGTGATGCACGCTGTCCATCAGCATGAACCACAGGAGATCCATCTTGCGGACGTCGCCCATCTGCTTCGGGGCCACGAAGAACTTCACCGTCTTGTTGAGCTCGGCCTCGGGCGTCCGCTTGATGCGCTCGACGAACGCCTTGGAGGAATTTTCGTACACCGCGATCACCTCCGGCAACGTACCGGGCGCGGGCGGCATCTTGCCGAACTCGATCCCGCCATCGAGGGCCTGCTCGCTGGCCTTCTGCTCCGTCACGAACATCCACGCGAGGTCTTTCGCGGATTTGCACCTGCCGTGCGGTTTCAAGTCCGCCTTGGCGGCGGGGTAGGCCTTGAGCACTTTCATCGTCGTGGGGAGCTCCCTCTCCAGCGCTCCCAGGAACTGCTCTTTCTCCGTCATACGCTCCTCCCTCAGACGCGGGTTGCGCTTGCTTCCACCCTCAGCGGATTTCGACCACCCGCGCGGGTTTGTCAAGGCATCGTTCCGTTCCGACGCCCGCCGGCGCCATCTTCCGCCGTGATCTACACCATAGGGCACTCCACCCGCGAGATCGCTGAGCTCATTGGCCTCCTCGCGGCGCACGGCGTGGAGCAAGTGGTGGACGTGCGGCGCTATCCGGCCTCGCGGCGTCACCCGCAGTTCGCGCAGGCGGCGCTCGCCGCGGCGCTGGCCGCGGCGGGTATCGCCTACCACCACGAGCCCGACCTGGGCGGACGCCGCCCCGCCCGCCGCGACTCCCCCAACGGCGGCTGGCGCAGCGCCGCGTTCCGCGGCTACGCCGACTACATGGAGACGCCCGAGTTTCAACAGGCGCTGGCGCGATTGATGGAAGCGGCTCGGGGGCGCTCCACCGCCATCCTTTGCGCCGAAGCCGTCCCGTGGCGTTGCCATCGCCAGCTCATCGCCGACGCTCTGGTGGCGCGCGGCCAGGCGGTGGGGCACGTCCTTAGGGCCGACCGCGTCGATCCGCACCGGCTCTCGCCCCACGCCCGGGTCCTCCCGGACGGGCGCTTGCAATATCCGCCGGGCCCGGCGGACCAGAACGTGCTGTCTTAGTGCCCTGTACGCGGCGGCAGGTCGGGGTGTAGGTTGGTCCGCGTGACCTCTGATGACGGAGCGGGAATGGCGCGCCAGAACATCTCGAGCGGAGCGCCGTGGGAGCCGATCGTCGGGTACTCCCGCGCGGTGCGCGTCGGGTCGAGCGTCCACGTGGCGGGCACGACCGCGACGGGACCCGACGGCGCGATCGTGGGCATCGGCGACGCGTATGCGCAGGCGGCGCAGGCGCTGCGCAACATCGAGCGCGCGCTGGCGCAGGCGGGCGCGTCGCTGCGGGACGTCGTGCGCACGCGCATGTACGTGATCGACATCGCCGACTGGGAGCGTGTCGGCCGGGCCCACGGAGAGGTGTTTCACGACATCCGTCCGGCCACCACGTTGGTGGCGGTGAGCCGGCTGGTGGCGCCCGAGATGCTGGTGGAGATCGAGGCGGACGCGCTGATCGAAGCACCGGCTGCCACGCCATGACGCGGCCGACGCCATCGCGCACCGGCTTCACGCTGGTCGAGATGCTGGTGGTGCTGATCCTGATGGGACTCGCCGCGGCGCTCGTCGCGCCGGCGCTGCTCCCGCCCCGCCACGACCAATCCGCCTTCAAGGATCTGGTGGCCAGCGCGCGCGAAGCGGCCGCGCGCCGCGGCGAGGTCGTGTACTTGAGTCTCGATCCCACGGGCCAGTGGCGGATGGAGGGAGGGGCCAACCCGCTCGAAGGCACGCTCGCGACCGGGCGGGTGCCGCCGGTGTTCGCGGTCCCGGTCACGCTCGCCGTGTCGCCGCTCGGGAGCTGCGCCTTCGACGTGCGCAGCGCTCCCGCGGCGGCGGCCGTCCCGCTCGACCCGCTCACCTGCGAGATCCGGGAGCCCTGAGAGGGGCCGGCTATTTCCAGCTCGCGATGTCCGCGTCCTCATCCTCGCCGCCCGGCTGCCCGTCGCGGCCGAGGGTGTAGAGGTCGTACCCGGAGGGGGTGTGCTCCCCCGGACACATATAGATGTAGGGGCGACCCCAGGGGTCGAGCGGGATGGCCTTCTTCAGATAGGGCCCCCGCCAGTTGAGCGGGATCGGGTCGCGGGCGGGCTTCGTTTGCAGCGCGTCGAGGCCCTGCTCCGTAGTGGGATATGAGCCGTTGTCGAGCCGGTAGTTGTCGAGCGCCAGCCCGAGCAGCTCGATCTGGGTGCGCGCGGTGGCGCTCTTCGCCTCCGACACGCGCCCGAGGATGCGGGGCCCGACCAGGGCGGCGAGCAGCCCCAGCACGATGATCACGACGAGGATCTCGATCAGCGTGAAGCCGCGGGCCGCGCTCCGCAAGGGTGTCATGAGTCGTGAAAGTACGCGCGCCGGTTTCGAGGCGGCAAGGTCGTGGGTCGCCGCCTTGACAGGTCTCCGGGGTGAGCGTCGTTTCAGATCGGGCGATACGAGGGTTTGGCGCGGGAACAGGGGTTACGCTAGGGGTCCGTCTCGCTCATGGACACCAAAAAGCCGGTACGGAGGCGGCGCCGCCGTCCACCCAGCGCCTGGCGGTCGCTCAGGGTGCTCGTGGCGGACGACCACCTGGTTTTCCTCGAGGGCATCCAGGCGTTGCTCAAGGCGCGCGGGCTGAACGTCGTGGCCCAGGCCGCGGACGGGGCCACCGCCGTGCGACTCGCCGACGAACGCCGGCCTGACGTCGTGGTGCTGGACGTCGCCATGCCGGTGCTGAACGGCGTGGACGCGGCGCGGGAGATCGCCACCGCAGCGCCCGGGATCGGTTTGATCCTGCTGAGCGGGCTGACGGAGGAGCGGATCGTCCGCGACGCGCTGCGGGCCGGCGTGCGCGGCTTTGTCGTCAAGACGCAGGCGGCGGACGAGCTGGTCGAGGCGATCCGCGAAGTCTCGCGGGGGGGGCTGTACGTGAGCCCGGGGCCCGCGCGCGCCGTGGTCGAGGCGTGCATCGCGGGAGCGACCGGACCGGACACGCTGAGCTCGCGGGAACGCGAGGTGCTGCGCCTCGTCGCCGACGGCAAGACGACCAAGGAGACGGCCGCGCTGCTGAGGCTCTCGGTGAGGACCATCGACGCGCATCGCGCGAGCATCATGCGGCGGCTTGGAATTCACGACACGGCCGGGCTCGTCCGCTACGCCATCCGCCAGGGGCTCATCGTCCCATGACGACTCGGGGTACGCCGGCCCTCGCAGAACTACCTAGTGGGGCACTCGTAACTTACCGATAACGGGCCGGGCACCGCGGCTCCATTGTACCAACAAGGCGGCGCCCCCCTGGCGGCGCCGGTCACGTGCCGCCCCACCCTGGCGCGCGCGGCACCAGCGTCGGACAGACGGGGCCCGAATCATGATTGCCCTTTATAGCGCGGACGCGCGCCACTCTCCGCGCGTCGCCGCGGCGCTCCGCGGGAGCGCACCGGTCGTGTCGACGGATCGCTGGGACCAGTTCGAGCGGGCCATCCCGGGTGCGGCCTGCTCGATCGCCGTCGTGGAATGGCTGCAGCGAAGTCCGATGCTGCCGCGGCTCACGTCGCTCAAGACGCGTTTCCGGCTGCAACCGATCGTCCTGGTGACGAACAAGGATGCGGACAACGCGCGCGCGCTCCGCGGCATTCCGGTCGAGGAAGTGGTCTGGCTCTCCGAGATCGAAGAGGCCCTCCGATCCGCGGTGCGGCGCGCCAATGCGAGCGCCCTGCTGCAACGTGCGGGTTTCGCCATCAGGCAGGCGGCCCGCCTCCCCGCCGTGCTGCGCGACTGCCTTGCCTACGCCTGCGGCGCGGACGGTCCGGTGCACTCGGTGGCCGAGCTGGCCACCACCTGTGGTCTCGATCGGCGCACGCTGTGGCGCCACTGGCGCGCCGCCGCGGGGGGCCCCGCGCGACTCCGGCTGGAGGACGTCGTGGACTGGCTGCTGCTCTTGCACGCGGTCGGCCGCAAGGTGCCGAGCCGCAGCTGGTCGGACGTGGCTGCGGAGCTCAAGGTGCATCAGCATACGCTCGCCCGTGCGGCCGCCCGGCTCGCCGGGCGCCCACTCAAGGCCCTCGCCGCCGCGGATCAGCTGACCCTCGCCACGCAATTCGACGCCCAGGTCCTCGCGCCCCTGCTCGGCGAAACCGGCGGCACATCTCAGTCCGCGGGATGGACTCGTTCGCTGGTGAGCCAGGCGGGACATTCTGGTTCCGCCTGAGACGTTTTGCGGTTGCGCCTCCGTCCCGACGCGCGGAACCTCTATCCCTATGAACCCCGCCGCGGGGTTCGCCGTGCCGATCACGCGCGAGCAGTTCGGACTCGATTCCAGAGGAGGAGGACCATGCGCAAACGCACCCCCGCCACGCCTGCGACCCCTCAGCCCGAACCCGACCCGTCCGCGCCGGCCGGGAAATCGCGGCGCGAGTTCATCAAGTCCAGTGCGGCAGGCCTCGTGGCCGCCGCCGTCGCCCCGGGGGCGTTGGCCAGCATGGGCTCGGCGCCGAGTGCCGACGCCAGGGTCGTCGTGCACAGCGCCGATGCGGGCCGGAAAATACTCACCAACGGCGTTGTGCTGACCCTCGACCCCAGCGTCGGCGATTTCGAGCGGGCCGACGTGGTGATCGAGGGCAAGAAGATCGCCGCGATCCTTCCGCGTCCCGGCGGGCCGGCGTCCGGGGGGCCCGCCGGGTCGCCGGCGGAGTCCGGCGCGGGGGAGAGGATCGACTGCACCGGCATGATCGTCATGCCGGGGCTCATCAGCACGCACAATCACCAGTACGAAGCCATCCAGCGCAGCATCATCGCCGACGGGCTGATCGTCTTCGCAGGAGACCCGGATCAGCAGCCGACCAGCACGACCAACGCCGTCTACGAAGCCTATGGGACGGTCGTGCAGAGCATCTGGACGACGGGCCGAATCGGACCTGCGACCAATCCCCAGTGGGACATTGGACGCTCGCCGTATGACCCCGAGGACAACTACAACGCGGAGCTCATCGCCTGCCTCAGCCAGATCACTCAGGGCATCACCTGCGGCACGGACACCTCGCAGGCCTCGCACACGCCCGAGCACACCGACGCCATGATCGAGGCCTGTATCGCCTCCGGACGGCGGACGCTGTACGACTACAGCAATGGGGTCAACCGCGACGTACCGGCGGGCCAGTATCGTCAACCCTATGGCGTGCGCACGAGCCCGAACGAGTATCCCGTGCCGGGCCTCCCCCGGATAGCAACCAAATACTTCAGCTCGAAAGACCAGCTGCTGACGCTCGGCTTTGCGGGCGGCCCGACGGTCATCCCCAACCTACCGGCGCCCTACACGGGCCTGACGGGGTGGAAGCTCGGCCGTGAATTCGGCGCGTGGATCAACAACCACAACGTTGGAGGCGCGAGCACCCCTCAGACCGGCCTCACCAACGGCCTCGCCCCCTTTGACGACGTCACCCTCGTCCATTGTGTCCGGTGGCAGGACAACAACTACGCGCAGCTCAGCTACGGCGATATCGCCTATCCCACTTCCGGTAAGTCGACGGCGTGGGAAATCTGGGCGGCGAATGGCGGGCACGTCTCGATCGCCGTCCTCATCGAGCAGCAGATGCGGCACGGCATGCCCCCGATCCAGCAGGCGCTCAATCACGGCATCCTGCCGAGCCTGAGCCCCGACGTGGACACGAACATGACGCCCGACCCGTTCTCGATGATGCGAGGGGCCTTCTGCATCCAACGGGCGTTGGCCAACGACTTGGCATTTTCCGTCTCCCCAGGCGGCGCGCCTGGAGCCGGAAGCGACCCGGGCAATCTGCCGATCCCGCAGCTGGTCACCTCCCGGCAGGTCGTCGAGATGATGACGGTCGCAGGCGCTGTAGCGAGCGGCCTCGGCAACAAAGTGGGTACGCTGACGCCCGGCAAGGACGCCGACATCGTGATGCTGGAGTACGACAACGTCAATTTCCAGCCGATGAACAACGTGTACGGCACCATCGTGACGATGATGGACACGCGCGCCGTCCGCCACGTGATGATCGCGGGCAAGCTCGTGTACAAGGACCGTGCATTGGTGGGCTGGAATCTGGACAAGGTGGTCCGGAACGCCGTGGCGTCGCGCGACAACGCACTCGCGCGGATCCGCGGCGGTGCGATGGGCTCGGACAAGGAGATCATCAACCGCGGTAAGAACAGCGGGAATCCCTATCGGCCGAGCTTCTTGGGCTCGTGCTGCTACAACGGTCAGAACGAGTTCGCACCCGCCTACCGGTTGAGGCCGTGACGTGAGGGTTCGTCGAATCGAAACACCGGGGTGCCGTTCGTGCGGACGGCATCCCGGTCGGCGTGGGACCGCCGACACCGCACGGACATGACATGAATCTGGAGTACGAGAACGGCACGCTGCGCGTCGAGAACGCGAAGGGCCTGCGCTGGCAGGTCGCCGACGTCGCGAGGCCGCGATTCGGCTTCGACTACGATGCGCTGAGCGTGAGCGCTGGGCGCGCGCTGCGCCGCGTCGGGTCGAGCGTGCACCCGCTCGCCTTGGACGAAATCCAGCAGGTGAACGCATTCATCGAGCGGCTGCAGCCGCCGCCCTGGGCGACCCTCCAGAACCAGGTCACGGGGGACCTGCGGGCGCTGGCGCGGGGCCTCATCAACTCGGTCGTGACGCAGCTGGAGTATGACGGGCTGCTCGATGTGGCGATCACCGGCCGGAAGGGCTCGACGGACGTGTACGCCGAGGAGGCGCGACGTGTCCTGGCGTACGTCGACTCGGTGTGGAACGCCTTCCACGCGCTCGTCGTGCAGATCAAGGACACGCCGAACGACGAGCTGAAGAGTGTGAACGAGTACGCGGAGCTGATGCCGTTCCCCCCGCCGCTCGACCACTTTTCCGGCACGGTCTTCCAGGAGCTGCTCGATGGCGCGCGCGGTAACCGTTGAGGCGACCGCACCGGGGAAGGCCGACCTCTCCCACATCCTCGACCGAGCCTTCGTGTTCGACGACTTCTTCCCGGGGACGCAGATCCTCCAGCTCGAGCAGTGGGCGCTGCGGACGCCGCATTGGATGCTCAACAACTCCTCGCACGACGAGCACGGGAAGGCGCGGCACCGCATCTGGGGCGCGTCGTACATCCAGGCGGTGCAGCGGACGGGGTGGCCCGGGCTGCCGCCGGTGCTGTTCTCAGCCGTGGCCACGACGTTCCAGAAGCTCGGCGTCATGATCACGACCCCCGAGTATGTCGGGCTGAACGGGCAGTCGCGCGGCCAGGACGGAGGCACGCATGTGGACTGCGCCCACGATGCGAGCGATCAACTCTCGCTGCTCATCTACATCGGCGAGGACACCGACGGCGACCTGCTCTTGTACGACAAGGACGACCGCACGCAGCTGATCGACCGCGTCGCCTTCCGGCCGAACCGGGTGGTCGTGGCGGACGGATCCATCCCGCACGCGGCGCGCGCGCCGAGCGACGACAAGTTCCGCATGTCGGTGATCGTGCGCGGAGCCTACGAGTGTCGGCGATCCCAGCCCGGAGGGTGAGCATGCCGCCGCAACAGGTTGTGGAGCCCGGAGTGGACCCGCTTGCCGACATGGCGACGCATGGCGGGATCGAATATCTGTTTCCCACGCCGCTCTTCTGGTACGTGTTCAAGCACGTCGCGGCGCTGAACGCGGAGCTCCGGGAGCTCATCCTGGCGCACGAGCGCGCCGTGCCCTCCATGGTCAAGAGCAATCAGGGGGGCTGGCAGTCTCCGACGGAGTTCTTCAGCTGGGACGGCGAGGCGGTCGCGACGTTGCGGCAGTTCGCGGTCCGCGCGGTCGAAATCGCCACCGGGCGCCTGGGCCTGCCGCCGAACGTCCGGTGCGAGTTCCACCTGTCGAGCTGGGCGGCGGTGAACCGGAAGGGGCACTACAACACCCCGCATGTGCATCCCGGGGCGACGTGGTCGGGGGTCTACTACGTGGACCCGGGCGACGAGCCGCCGGACGCGCCCGGGGGGGGCGCCGTGCTCGAGTTCGCGCATCCGATCGTCGCCTCGGTGCTGACGTTCTTCCCCAGCCTGCTCCCCTCGGCGCGCCTGGTGCGGCCCGAGGCTGGGATGATCATCCTGTTCCCGAGCTACCTGCAACACAGCGTGCGCCTGTACCGCGGCGAGCGACCCCGCGTCTGCGTGCCATTCAACGCGCACCTGCGGATCGTGGGCGCGTGAGCCACCAAACCTTCCTTCAAATGCGATCACCGCGTTCTCGCGAGAGGAGAACTACCATGCGCAAACGGACCTCGCCCCCACGTTGGATCGTATCGCCAGTCGTGCTTGCCATTGCGCTTGGAACGGCGGCCACTACGGCTGCCCAGGTATACCCGACGGACAAGAGGCACCTGACCGGGCCGCTGGAGATCTGCGACCAGGGCAGCTTCTTCGTCGGCGGCGTGCCGAAAGTCACCCAGTATGCCAATTCCGTCACGCCAAGCGCGTACCAAGAGCTCATCATCGGCCAGATGTATGTGCAGTTTCAAGTGCCCCAGGGCGCCCGCAAGTGGCCGCTCGTCATGGTGCACGGAGGCGGTTATTCAGGGTCGTGTCTGGAGTCGACACCGGACGGGAACGAAGGGTGGTTTTCGTATTCGGTTCGTCACAAGCTCGCCACCTACGTGGTCGACCAGGCGGGACGCGGACGCTCCGGCTGGGACCGTTCCTTCGTCAATGAGCGGATAGCCACCGGAAGCCTGGCCGGGTTCCCGAACTTGGGCAATACGAGCAGCAGCGGCATCTGGACGGCGTGGTTCGGCTTCATCATCCCTGCAGGCTCGGATATCATCACGGGCAGGATGATACAGCGCGGGGATCCCGGCGACCCAACGTGCGCGAGCGACCCCTTCCATTGCGCTCGCACGGCGCAGATGATCCCACCAGTTCCCAATACGGTGGACCCGAGCATCGAGGCGCGCGTTGGGGCTATAGGGCCTACGCCCAATCCGCTCAACGATACGTATCTCGCTTTGCAACACTACAAGTACGGCGTGCCCAACACAGACGTCACGCTCCCGAGCTCGACGTGCGCTTACTGCGTCCCCACCACGATCAACGGCGCCGACACTTGGTCGGGGCGCGACCTGGCGACGCTGGTCGAAGGATTACACGGCGCCGTCGTGGCAACTCATTCCCAATCGGGCAGCGTGGGCCATCATATGGTCCGCTATCTCAAAGAGGACGACGCAGCAGGCAAGTGCGGTGGGCCGGGCGCATGCTTGGCCATGCTTCAGGGCTTGATCACCATTGACGGGGTCTGTTCGTTCGCGAACACCGGGCTCACGGCAGCGGACTTCGCCCACATCCCCTACCTGGTCGTCAGGGGATGGTACCCGTCGGGCATAAGTAACGGATGCAACGGCACCGTCGCGGCCATCAAGGCTGCTGGTGGAACGGCGGACTTCATCAAGCTGGACGACCCCTCGTTTGGAACGCAGTTCCAGGGCGTCACCCACATGATGATGATGAGCACGAAGAGCCTCGAGGTCTTCGACGTCATCCTGAATTGGGCGAGCAAGAACATCGACAATCCGCCCGCCCACGGTGCCTGCGGTCCGGAAGGAAAGGACTGAAGCGTGGGACGTTTTGGGATGAAACAGGACGTTTTGCGGTTGCGCTGCCCGTCGCAAGGCGGGATACTCGCGTCACGTGCTGAAACGCCTTCTGAAAATCCACTTGGAGTAAACGGACGAAACAGGAGGTCGCTAATGCGACACCATCGACTCCCAGGGCGCGCAGTACACTCGATCTTAGCTGCGGCTGTGTGCGCCGCATTCGCCGCGAGTGCGTCGGCACAGCGATATCCGACGCAGCACCGATATCTGACCAAGCCGCTGAAAATCTGCGATCAAGGCATCTTCTACGTCGGCGGCGCGCCTAAAGTGACGCCGTTTGGCGCAGGGCCCACGGCGGGCCCCTACACGCAAATCATCATCGGCAGCATGTATGTGCACTTCCAGGTTCCGATGGTGTCCCGTACCTGGCCGCTCATCATGGTGCACGGGTCCGGCTATACGGGGTCGTGCGTTGAGGGGACGGCGGCCGGGAGCGAAGGCTGGATGGACTACACGGTGCGCCACGGCATCCCGACCTACGTCGTCGATCAGGCGGGACGCGGGCGTTCCGGTTTCGACAAGTCCGTTATCCATGAGGGAGAAGCCTTGATTGACGCCGACCCCGCTGCGGCGAAGGCCCTGATCCCAACCCTCGGCGGGTCCACCAGTACTGCCTGGACGAGCTGGTTCGGCCACATCATTCCGACGGGTACGGACATCAGCAACGGCCAGATGGTCCGCCATGGCGCCGTCGGCGATCCTCTGTGCGCGACTGAGCCGGCCCACTGCGACCAATTCGGACGGATCCCGATGGAGCCGGAGGCCCCGTGGGCCGTCGACCAGGCCATCGCGTCGCGCACGGGAATTGGAGCGCCCGCGGGATTGGGAACCGTAAAGCCGGATGTCGGTGGCCACGTCAACCCAGCCTTCCCATTGAGCGATCGGTATCTGGCCTTGCAGGCTTATAAGTTCAATGTGCCCAACACGGAGTCCACGCTTCCCGGCTCCATGTGCTCAGCCTGCGTTCCGACCAATGTCAACAGCGTCAATACGTGGACCCCGCGTGACCTGGCAACGCTGGTCGAGGGCCTCGGTGGAGCCGTGGTGGCGACCCACTCGCAATCGGGACAAATCGGGATGCACATGGTCCGCGTGCTGAGGGAGGACGGCAAGCTCGATATGCTGAAGGGCTTGCTCCAAATCGAGGGGGGGTCGGATACCCTTTCATCGGGGACCAAGGCCGCGGACTTCAAAAATGTTCCCTACTTGGCCTTCAAGGGAGACTATTCGGCGACTAGCGCGAACGCCCAGAACCTCGTTAACGCCATCAAGGCGCTGGGTGGAACGGCGGATTATATCCAGCTGGACCAGCCGGGTTGGTGGCAGGGTACCTATGCCGGCCCCTACGGGGCCGCCTACGTAGGGCCCTTCGCGGGCGTCTCCCACATGATGATGATAGAAACGTCGAACCTCCAGGTCATGGACGTGATCCTGACCAGAACATAAAGAACCCGAAGGCGATCGCGTGCAAAGAGAGTTTCGACAAGGACGAGTGACGGCGTAGGTCATCTCAGCGTTGCGCACGACGGTCGGAGCCAACCGCGAATGCAGTTCGTTCGCGGTTGGCTCCGACCGTTCGTTCATGTTCCACGGGTTACGGCGCCCTCGCGAAGACGCTAGCATGGAGCCATGAAACGCAGTCACACCGAGCACCGTGCCGGGGGAATGAGCGTGCGAGCGGCACTGGGCGAGATGGGCTCTGAACCCTGGTATGTCGCCGAGGGCAAACGGGGCCAGCAGTTGCTGGACCAGGGTCGGATGAGCCAAGCGCGAGAAGTCTTCGAGTCCGTCCTCGCCCGCCTGGGCGATGCACCGAGCTACGGCCGGGCCGTGATCCTGGAACGGCTGGGCCGTTGCATCCACCTGAGCGGGCGCCCGGACCTGGCCTCGACGCCGCTCCGGGAAGCGTTGGATGTGCTCGGCAGCCTCGCGCCGAGCGACGGCGTGAAGCGTCTGCGAGGCGCACTGCGGTCGGAGCTGGGCGACGCGCTGCGCGCCGTGCGCCAGTACGGCGACGCCAGAAAGGCGTACGAAGCGGCCCTCAAGATTGCCGAAGACTCGCACGATCTCAGGGCGCAGAGCATAGAGCTCGGCCGACTCGGCGCGCTCGCGTTGGCCGAGGGGAATCCGAAGGAAGCGTTGCCACGCCACCAGGCTGCGCTGCTGCTGTGCCAGCAGCTCCGCGAGCCTGCTATGGAGGCGGTTGCCTGGTATCAGCTCGGCCGCGCCTTCCAGGCATCGGGGGAGCGGGACGAAGCCGAACGCCACTACCGGGAAGCCGCGCGCATCGATCGGCAGGTCGGCAATACGGTCGAGCTCGGACGCCACCTGAGCGCCCTCGCCGACTTGCTGCAGAAGCAACCGGGTCGCCTGGTGGAGGCCCGACAGCTGGTCGAGGAGGCACTTGGTATCGCGCAAACTCTCGATCCCGCGGGGGTCGAGGTCTGGAAGAACTATGGCGTCCTCGCGGCAGTGACCGAGCAGGAGGCCGCCGGCGCTGCCGACAACGAGCAGAAGGTCGCGCTGCAAATGCAGGCACGCGACTACCGCCACCTTCAAGAGTATGCGCCCCGGATCCTCGCCACGCTCGCCCGCCTCGGTGACGCACCGAGCTACGGCAGGGCTGTGATTCTCGAGCGGCTCGGCTGCTGCTTCCACATGGGCAGGCGGCCCGACCTGGCGGTGGCGCCGCTGCGCGAAGCGATCGACGTCACGGGGCGGCTCCCGGCCAGTGACGGCGTGAAGGGGCTGCGGGGCACGCTGCATTCGGATCTCGGGGACGCGCTCCGCGCGATGGGCCGACACGGCGAGGCAGAGCAGGAGTACGAAGCGGCCCTCAAGGTTGCCGAAGAATTGCGGGACGTCCGGGGCCAGGCGGCGGCCTCGCATCAGCTCGGCAGGGTGTTCGAAGAGCAGCCGGAGCGGGAAGCCCCCGATGTCCTCCCCTTGGCGTTTGCGCTCACCCTCTACGAAGACCTGATCACCGACTACGCGTTCGACCCGGATCTGCTCGTCGACGGTCGGCGCGAACGGAGGATCACGCGGTGGACCGGAGAGCCCGCTCCGCTGGCGGACGACGCGCGTCCCGTGCTGGCGCCGTGCGCGCGCACCTGGATGGACGACCGCGGATCGGTCCGGTTCTCGCTCCCCCCGGGTGAGCCGGTCGTCGAACGGGATCGCGGTTGCACGGTGATACGGCGGACCCGCCGCGAGCTGGCCGTTTCGGGGAATCCGGGCGTCCTCTGGCAGCTGATCCGCGGGATGGACGGGGCAGCCACGGTTGCGGAGATCGTGTCCCAGCTCGCGCCACACCAGCGCGCGACCGGGGTGCGCCTGCTCGCCGTGTTGGCCGCGACCGGCGTCCTCGACGTTTCCGGGCGGGCCATTGGCCGGTTCCTCCATTCGGCTACGAAGAAGGGGGTCTTGCCGGCAGGCGGCCTCGAGGGCGACCAAGTCCTGCAGCTGGCGACGGATGGGAGCTACCGCTCGTATCCGGGAGCGCCCCGGATCGCCATGGGCCAATCGGTCCCCGACCGCCTTCGCGCCTTCCACGCCCTGACCCGCGCGCGTCGCTCGCGCCGGGACTACCGGGGGCTGGCCGTGAACCGGGGCGACTTCGACGCGCTCCTGTACACCGCGTGCGGGGTGACGGGAGCGATGTCGTGGTCGGGACGGGAGGTGAAGCTCCGCGCGTATCCCTCGAGCGGAGCCCTGTACGCCGTGGAGATCTATCCGGTCGTGTTTCGCGTGGAAGGCCTGGAGCCCGGGGTCTACCATTACCGCGCTGTCGAAAACGCGCTCGAGGTGGTGAAGCTGGCTATCGATCCGACTCGCCTGGTCGGTGCGGCGCTGCCCATGGAGCGGGAGGTCGTGGCCGGCGCCGCGCTGCTCTTCTGTCTCGCCGGGGTCTTCCCGCGCCACGAACGGAAGTACGGCGAAGGGGGCTACCGGATGCTGGTGGCCGAGGCGGGACACATCTCCCAGAACCTAGTCCTGGCGGCGGCCGCGCTCGGCCTGAGCGCCCGACCTTTCGGCGGCGTCTTCGACGACCTCCTGAATCACGATCTCGGGCTCGACGGAGCGGACGAGCAGTTTCTCCTGGCAGTGCTGGTCGGACGCACCGGCCGGCAGCAGGGGGTGTAAGCCGCGCAAGCGACGTTTTGCGACGCAGCGCGACATTTTGCGGTTGCGCCGTGGCCGAATCGCACCATTCTCCTTCCTCACAATTGCCGGGTGGTCCCGTCCTGGCCGTGGACTCTGGCGGCTCGGCGCAGCGGAGCAACCTTCGACGGAGGGGATAGGGCGATGACGAGCGGACCTGAAACACGCTTCATGTTGCAAGCGGGCCGCGGTCTGTCTGCGGCGCTCGTGTTGGTCGCGATGGCGACGAGCGTTGCGGCCCAGGATGGCGTGACGAAACGATTCCTGACCGGACCACCGCTCCACATCCAGGACCAGGGCAGCTTCTACATCGGCGGCGTGCCGAAAGTCACCAACTATGCTACGTCGGCCACGCCCGCGACGAACGGAACCGCCGTCAACCAAATCATGATCGGCCAGATGTACGTGCAGTTCCAGATCCCGGAGGGCTGGAACCCGGAGAAGGTGAAAGAGGGCAAGTTCCCCGTCATCATGGTGCACGGGTCCACGCATACGGGGGCGTGTCTTGAGTCAACACCGGACGGGCGGGAGGGCTGGGAGCCCTACTTCCTGCAAAAGGGCATCCCCGTTTACGTCGTCGATCAGGCCGGACGCGGACGCTCCGGCTTCGACGAGTCCGTGATCCATGAGGGAGAGGCCCTCCTTAGGGCTGGTGACATGGCCGGTGGCACCGCCTTGATTCCGAGCTTCGGCAGGATCACGTCGAATGGCTCGTGGACATCGTGGTTCGGGTTCCTGTATCCGGCGGGTCAGAGTCCCCCCACGAACATCCTCAGCCCCGGCGCTCAGCTCATCCAGCATGGGCCCAGCCCGCTGAATGGCACGCCCACCGGGGACCCGCTGTGCCTGACGCGCCCCGGGGCGTGCGTGTACCCCGTCATCTTCCCCATCGGGACCATAGACTTGCCCGCCTTTCCTCACGAGCCCCTGGCGGAAAACCTGCCGTACTCGCTGGGACCTCCTGGAGCGAACGGGGCGCCTACGGTATTGGGCGGGCCGAACGGGCCGTCGACCCGGTCGGGTGCGGACGTCGGACCCAACACTGTTCCGCAACCAACGAACTACTACGAGTTGAACTACTACAAGCAGCTGGTTCCCAACGGGGAGGTCACGCTCCCGAGCTCGATTTGCGCCGCCTGCAATAGCGGCAGCACCACGATGGATCCCCACATTGTCTCCCCTGCCAATACCTGGACGCCGTTCGACCTGGCGTTACTGGTCGAAAGGCTCGGTGGAGCCATCGTGGCGACCCACTCGCAATCGGGAGCCATGGGTCATCACATGGCCCGCATCCTGAAGGAACGGGGTCATCTGAATCTGCTGAAGGGTTTGATCACCATCGAAGGGTCTTGCTCCTTCCTGGGCGCCGGACTGACGGCGGCGGATTTCGATAACATCCCGTACCTGGCGGTCAAGGGAGACTATACGGGGAGAAGTGCGGTGTGCGCCGACAGCGCCGTTGGCGAGACGAGCGCCAACGCTGGGTGGGCTGTTTCGATCAACGGTCGCCGGGCCGCCGGATTCGGAACCGCGAAAGCGGACTATGTCCAGCTCGACAGCTTGGACGCCGCGGTGTTCGACGGCACCACCCACATGATGATGTTGGGCGCGAACAACCTCAAAGTCGCGGACGTCATGCTGGAGTGGGCCGACAAGTACATCAGCGACTACTTCAAGAAGAGCAAGCAGTAGAGCCGCGCTACCAGTGCGAACGATCGGAGCCCGCCGCGAATCAGGTGTTCGCGGTGGGCTCCGCAGCGCTGCTTAGTCCTGAAGAGCCAGTAATGTCGCCCGCCACGCATCGAGGCCCGGAAACCCCGGGCTCACCAAGGCGAGCCGATCCGCGTAGGCGCGCGCCCGGTGCACGTCGTGCATCAGCACGTAGAC
>WNGM01000301.1_pt1 | contig 39402 bp, 34 predicted proteins | sample 5400571 | NCBI WGS metagenome assembly WNGM01 (sample SAMN13153378, study PRJNA577476) | soil metagenome | isolation source: 100 cm soil or saprolite under Garry oak tree replicate 2 | place: USA:California | collected 2016-06-15 | reverse complement strand
CAGATTATAGAATCGGACTGTTGACTCAACTTTTGACTTTGATCTAGAGGTGTCGTCCAAGTCTTAGATCACTGTGTTAACCGGGCTCTCGATTCCCATGATCAACTTCATTTCTTCTACATAAAGACGGGGAGCATGAGAGCAACGTAATTTCGGTTCAATGGGTACCGCACTTCAGAAGCTGACGGAGCTCTTCGACCTTGGTTTAAGTAAACCGGCGCTCTGGAAGTTCCCTGAACGGGATCTGCGAATTCAATCGTCTAGGCTCAACCCAGCAGAAGCCGACGCTAGGGACGGCACGGATGAACGGTCAGATATGCCCTGGTCAAGACATCCGATTCTCATCACCCTTTTCTCTCTGGAATTAGTTGTGAGACGTCTCAACTGTTTGAGGAAAATCGCAGTTATCCCCGTCAAGATGGGGGCGTTAAACAACGAAACAAGGATTAGATTGTGCTCGACAAGGTAGAGAAATCCCTCTAAGATTCCAGCAGGTTTGATTATGCTGAATGAGTCGGAGAACCTCCCCCAGAAGTCAGTCTGAGCACTAATCTCCTCGGATGTTATGGTGTACTCAACGAACCCATGCCCCATTCCTGGAGTGTTGACACTTGCCAAACTAGCAAAGTAGGGCGCGTTCGGACTCGAATAATTGATCGGATAGAACTCCTGCCCAAATGTCCCCGCAATAACGAAAATCGTTCCATGACCTTTCGTATATGTCCCTGATGATCCATCGTTCGCCACGCAAGCACTAGAGAACCGTTCAACGAAGGCGCAAGTCAACTGCTTGCTGCGCTGGTAGTTGTGGTCATGAGCCTGCAGCACTAGGTCGACCTTCTTTTGGATCAAGAAGTTCATCAAGTTCTCCCCACCTGGGCATGTGGGGTATATTCCGGCTGAAATGCAGGCTTTCGCCATTCCGACTATTACCCAGGGTATTCCAGAGGCTCTAGCCCTGTCTATCGTGCTGGACAACCATTCATAGTGTGAAGACCCAACATCATACGAGTAATATCCACCGTTGGTAAAATTCAGTCCGGGAGATATCATTATGATTCGTGCGAGAGGACTAGAAGAGGGATAGTCAAAGTAGAATTCCTTTCCATAGACTCCCGTAGACCCCGTTCTGTCGGGGAGACAGTCCGCAAAATAGTCAATAAGCCCTCCATTGGTTGCCAACGATTCCAATCCGTCATCATGGGACCCTGATACCAGTTCGAAGGGGAAGGTTTGACCCACGTATGACTTTACAATACCGCACCATTTTGTCTCCTCACCTATACTGGTGTAGCTCATGTCTCCGAGCGCCAGGTAGAAATTGACGTCTGATGATGCGAGGCGGTGGAGGGACGAATTTGTGTTGATGTCCTGAGAATGATCCCCGGCCGCTCCGAAATGGAAGCTGGTGCTGCCAGAAGTTTCCACAGAATTACCTGTTGGAATTAGAAGGAACAAGAATAGAAGCGTCGCGACTATCAGGGAAGCTTTCTTCTTCTTTCTCATTCGAACTTTTCGCCTCTTAACTTGGAATCCAGCACGCAGATTGGTCGTGATCTACCAGCATGTTTCCTGTCTGGAGTTAGCACGATCAGCAGTCTCGGCTGGAGAGACGCCACCTTGTCTCTCGCCAGAGTCGTATGGTCTGATTCGGGATGACCTTACTTTCAGATCCAGTTCGATTTCTCTCAAGACCAACTCTCCCTTCTTGGTTCTCGCAAAGGTTGTAACGAAGAAGCGTCCGCATGCGCTACATGCTTGCAGGTTTACCCTGACGAGATGGTGAATTGACGTGTCATGTTCATGGATACTTGTTTCCTTCGCTAGCACGTCCCTGACGCCTTATCTCGACTCACCCGCCATTGTCTCTTGGAATTCCGATGAGACCCAGAGGGACACCAACCCTCATCGTGCTCGTCTTTAGCCCACAAACGATTAGTCGCAGGTTGCGGTTGACGCCGCAACCCCAATGTGCCTAGCAACGCCGACATCGTTGAGCCGGGGCTAGTACCCCAACTCGCGGGCCGCACGTGCAAAATCGGCGAACGACCAATCATCTCTGTCATTCAATCCTGACATGTCTTTTCCGGTCAAGAGGATTAGATCTTCCTCGAAATTCATCGCTTCTTGAATTAGTAGGCTTGTGATCAGTTTGGCTTCATTATTATCAACGATGTAGGTGCACCGTGCCCAGTCAAGTGTTCCGTGATAGTCTTGAAATGTTGATTTTGCCCGATAGTAGAAAATCGCACCTTCCGCGCACGCCTCACTGACTCCATCACAGAATCCATAATCCCCTTTGATCTGGATCAGATCTTTCGAAGCCCGCTCAAACAACTCAGCGAGCGATCTGGGCATAACGGGTTCTTCGGGTATATTGCTCTCCAGATTACGAACCCTGTACGCATCCACAACCCGAACTTTGTTACCCAGCGACTCGGAACTATTAGCAGTCAACAAACGCGCAAACACCTTGTCCGGGGCTAGGTCGCCAGCTTACGAAATCCTTTTTGGGTTTGTTCGCCGGCGAATATCTCTGCTGATTCCAGAGGTTGGACTTGTACGGTCCGTTCTTCGCATAGAGATCTCTTTGAAGTCTCCAAGAGCCGAACGACTCCAGCCCCAAGCCATCCATCGGCAAGATTGGTGTAACCCTCTGATCCGCCATTGTGTTCGACACACTCCGCGAAGTGGAGGATCTCATCCCCAAGCGTGTTACTCTGGACAACCGACACTGGATCACTGCTGTCCGAGCGTCGAAGGACCAGTTTCTGATCGAGGCAATCTAGCCGAGCCACGGCGTCGCTACCGACTACAGTTACCTCTCTTCGTCTCTCGCGGTCCAGCCAGCTAAGCTCTATATTCGCTACAACGCCATCGAGGTATTCAGCAGTTATGAACGCCACCTCGTCACTTGTTCTGGTTCGGTAGCCTTTGCCCTTGCACGTGATCTTTGTCGGCCATTCGCCGAGGACGTTGTTGCAAATGTCGAATGGATGTGGGCCCAGGTCGGTTATCACGTCTCTATCCTTTTGGGGGGGCAAGAATCCCGTCCAGCTCAATCGGAGATAATAGATATCTCCCAACACTCCGCTGTCTACTACCCGTTTCAGCTCCGTGACCCCATTGTTGAACCGGTGAACATGCCCAGTGGATAGGACCCGACGGTTCGTTTCTGCAAGCCTCACAAGCTCGTATGCCTCCCTGGCTCTCAGTGCGAGTGGCTTTTCGACAAGAACATCCTTCCTAGATCTCAGGAGTTCGGACGCTACTTCGAAATGAGTGGGGTTGGGCGAACAGATGTGAACTGCCGAAGCCTCGGAATCAGATAGGAGATCTCCGTAGCTCAGACGGTACTTTAGTGAGCCGAACTCTTTCCTACACTGTTCCAGTGTGCTTGGTGAGTTGTCGACTACTGAGTGTAGGCTTACCCTTCGAGTCGTCTGGGCGAGGCTGAGGATTTCGCGGATTACCTTTCTTCCCCAGTAGCCAGCACCGACTACCGAGATTGGCAGAGGCTGCATCGCTGAGTAGCTACGTATTGACATGTCGATATAACCAGGGCGTCTAAGAAGGAACACAACCAATCACATTGGGGTACAAATTAGTCTCAACATTCGCCTTTCACCAACGACTCTTCACATCTCGAGGATGAGCTGTTTTTCACCCAGCTCTTCCTTCGATATGCAACGGATTCCGCCTCGCGGGTAAGAGCGGCACCCCTTGAAACGGAACTCTTCGGAGTCATGACAGGAGTAGAAAAGCTCGGTTTCTGCTGGAGCCCTTCTGTCCCTCGAGTCCCTCAGTCTAAGAGTTGTCCCAGACACCAAGTGTTATGCCGTTTCCGATGGGGAGCGGACCTCGTGCACTAACACGTGATGACTGAAAGTTGCACGATCTCTACTCGAACTGGAGAACTCTCCCGCCGAGTCCACGCAAGACTGCAGTGGTAACTGGGCACTTGAACTCCGATACACGACACGAAGTTCGACAGCGCCTATACCGAAAATGTGGACTATACTAGTTTCTTGCCGAGGAACTCGCTCACAACAAAGAGTCTGGTTCTGGATCGGCAAGGCTAGCAGATCGTTCGGCTCGGGCCACCATGATCTCGCCCGAGGTCGTGAAAGAAAGTTGAAAATCAAAACAAGAATGGTATTGTTGAAATCTCTAACGATTCCTGCTAGGGCAAAGTTAGATCCGTGCCAGCAGCACCACGCTGCCGGGTCCAAACTTGTAGGAGGACCTTGACTTTGAGAGCTCGGCTGCTTGTCGTGATGCTGATTGTTGGGATAATGGTGGTCCTTGTTCTGCCTCGGGCGCATGCGGCCCCGGGAACTAACTTCAACAACGTTGTGATTGTTGCCATGGAGAACCAGAACTATGCCGATGTAATGGGTACCGGTACCGGGAGCAGTAATGCTCCCTTCATCTCAAGCATGTTGGTTGCAGGGGCCACCGTTCCCCTTTATCACGCCTATGGTGCTGCTGGAAGGCCAGTGAACGGGTGTTCAGCTGGCTGTTACACAGCCCTGATCTCAGGGTCTGACCAGAGCATCGCGAATGGTTACAGTTGTTGTATCAATGCGCCTAATCTCATCGACAGTATGGCCGCCGCAGGTCTAACATGGAACGCCTTCTGCGAGAGCGGATGTCCGAGGGCAAACGACCATTTTCCCTTCACAGGCTTCGCGGGCACTGCCAATAGTCCGAACATAATGGACAGCACCTGTTGTTCCGGTCAGCCCGACCCAGAGTTTGTAGCGCCGATGAACTCGGCCTCGCCTCCTAATTTGATCTGGCTGACTCCAACAGACAGTCACAACATGCACGACAATTCTATCCAATCAGGAGACTCATATGTCCATGATCTACTTGTAGGACCATCTGGAACGTTGGCAAGTCCCGCCGCGGGCTCAGTTCTTGCGAGCAGCCTCTTCGCGTCAGGTCATAAGACTATGCTCCTTCTATGGTGGGACGAGTACGACCCGGCCCCGATCTTGTTCTATGGACCAGGGGTCGTCAAGCAGGCGTTCATCTCGTCCAGTGACGTCTATGATGAGTACTCGATTTTGCACCTTATCGAGAACAACTGGGCTATGCCAACCCTGACCTCCAACGATGCCGCGGCACTGTCGATGACAGAGATTTACGGATCGTCAACTCCGCCTCCTTCTGGAGGATCAGGCGGAGGCTCTGGAGGGGGGTCTGGTGGAGGGTCAGGTAGCGGTTCGAATGGGAACTGCTTGTTATGCGGTACGTTCCCTTCACTCTCTATCAGCATGTGGATGCTCGTCGTTGGTGGACTCGTGGGTTTCGTAGGCTCGCTTACCCTGATAACAATCCGAACTCGGGCGAATCTAGCTAGGACGAAGCGAAAGATGAATCGACTAAATCACTGATTCAGAATATTAGACAAGGCGGCTCCGCAAGAGAGCAGGCGTCCCTGGAAATAGCCTCAAAGGACCATTCACTTGGAACTGCCGGATGTCACAATCGACTTGTTGTCTGGATATACTCTGAAAATGGTCCCCCCATGGTTATCGATGATTATTCTAGGAGTCTTGAGAATCTGGCCGTAATCCTGGGCGTTCTCGTCCAAGTCGGAGGCGACACGGTGCCAGTGGTCAGGAACTGTGGCGTATACGGGCTCGAATATAGCCCACTTGTCAGTGTATGAGAAGAACTTTGAACCGGCCTTCATCAGCAACAAGTAGGCCTCTCCGATGGAGCCCTCATCGAGAGTTCGAACGTGGTCTTTGTGAAACAGCATCAGACGTTCTTTGTGGCCCTTCATTGTCTTGGTGCGCACAAGTTTCCATCGTTGAAATTCTGCTAGAACTTCCTCGGAGGGAATATTGCAGAGAGAGCAGAACAGTCCTCCAGTGGTAGTCTGGGCAGTGTTTCCCTCAGTGTTCGTTTGCTTTTCATGGGGCAACTCTTGCGACCACGCTACTCGGTTGGTTGCGTGGCGCGCTTTAGAATATTTCTCTCGTTTTTCGATAATTCTACTTCTTTAGGGTGCTATCGATAGAGAACGGTTGAGTAGCCATGTGACTCTTGATTTGAGGTAAGAGTTCGGTTAGCGAGCCTCTATACTCCGAGAGGTGTAGCTGTGACCGTGACGGTCACAGTTGTGGTGCGGGTTACCCCACCGTTCGAGGCGGTGATCGTCACAATGTATGTTCCCGGTGTTGTGAGGAGTGACGCAGATACCACCAACGTGGCCGAGTTTGTCCCGTTGGACTGAAGAGTCATAGACGATGAACTCAAGGATGCCGAGGGGTTGACGGGCGAGAGACCAGCTGTGATACTGGCCGGGGTCACCTGTGCCGCGAGACTCACATTACCAGAAAAGCCGTTGAAGCTTGTCAACGTCAATGTAGACGTCCCGGACGATCCGATTGGGATGGATAGAGAAGTTGGACTAGCAGCTATGCTAAAGTCCATGATGTTTACTGTCACACTCACAGAGCGCGTCAGATTACCGCTTGTGCCACTTACAACGACGATGTAATTACCGGCTGACGGTACGGCAGTTGTGACGGTCAGTTGGGAGTAAGCGATATAGAATCCGTTCGATGGAAGCGCAACGCTAGAAGGCGTCATTGATGCTGTAGGTGCTGCACCGACCGTACTGGCATTGGAAGCAGGCGATATCGCAGTTGAGAAAGACACGTTGCCAGAGAAGAGGTTGAAGGTGTTGACTGTGATGGTTGAACTGGCTGACTGGCCGGCTAGGACTCCCAGGTTGCTAGCACTAGCGCTGAGGTGGAAATCGGGAGCCCAGTATGGAACTCTCCATGCTGTGAGAGGGTGTAGCTCCCATCCTGAGAAATTGTGAGTCGCCTCGTTGACACGGTCCTGGTCCCAGAATACGAATCCTTGGACATCGAGCCCTGTTAGGAAGGCTGTGGTCTGCCCTACCAGCGTGTTATTGTCGCAGGAAGTGTATGGGCCACAGTAGGACGCTCCTTTCCAGTCATGATCGATCTCCACGTGAATATTGTGCATGCATCCAGTGGTGTTGCTGGAATCGCAGATGCCGTATCCGGGAGTGAAGATGTTGAATGTCGAGTCGGATTGTGGACCGTTAGGATACTTTGTTCCGCCGTTCACCGGCATGAACGAGCTATTCCAGTCCTCCTCATTACGATAACCCCTCTGGACACCGTTTATCTGGACGAACGCTGAGACAACCTGTCCGTTCGCGTTTGTCATAGTACATGGCTGCCCCGGCGATATCCATCCCGGAGGCGTTGAAGAGGTTGGGCTCAACCACCTTTTCGTATTCTCCTGCCCGTAAGGCGAGGTTGTCCCCGGATTGAACATACTACCACCTAGTGTCGCCCCACCTAGCGAACTTGATTGATTCCCTATGATCTGTTCGATTGTGACGAGTACCGGCGTGCAATTGACATTGGGGTTCCAAGAAGTCAATGCTCCTGTCGGGCTGTTAGCGGTCGGGACTGGTGAGGCGATTCCCGGGTGAGTGTACGTGATCATTGCTATGAGAACGCTGCAAGCGAGAATCGTCAATCTCCTACTCTTCGCGACACGCATGGCGTGATGCTTCCTACCTTCTTCCGCCCTTATCCAGTATATGGGCTGGGCGTCTACAAAGTGTTCTAAGAGCACACATCTCGTCGCAATTGTGTATGAAATACACAACACTTGAAATCTCTACACTATTATAGACAGCTCATCGGACGGCATGGAGTCGATTCCCGCGAGAATGGACTCGTTATCTTGAAATCTCTAACGATTCCTGCTGGGGCAAAGTCAGGGTGGGTATTTTGTCGAGCTTTTAGTTATCTGTGCGACGACGAGTCTTCCTTTGCTTGGTGTGTTATCTTCTAGTCTCTTGTGGACAGACTGAACAAATACTCGGGCCTCACCGTCTTCCCCTTGAGAACCAAAGTGGGTACGACAGTGAAAGGCGCGACTCGGATCCCTTCGCGACGAAAGAGGGCATTGACAAGTGCCATAGTGCTGTCTACCTTGATAATGTCTACAACCCTGTTCCTGGCGCACCCATTCTCAGTCTACGGAACTACCGTCACTCCCGGCTCGCTTCCATCTTGGAACCCCGCTGTCTCGTGCACAGCACTACTAACGACCATAGAGGCAGTTATCGGTAACCAGGCAAACTCGAACGGCGGGGCAACCTACGGAGGAGGTGGATTCCTGCCCGGCATTCCGAACAAGAGATCGACCATTCCTCCCTGTACAGTGAATGGAAACGCGACATTCGTCGAAATTCATGGGGTAAAGTTCCCGTCGAGCTACACAGTGGAGGATTGTGCCTCGTATCCTAACGGGAACTTTTGTGATACTACGTTTAATGTTCAAGATCCGAACTGCGCCAATTCAGACGTCTACTTATGCACGATTCACTTGGAGATAGACCAGGCTTGGAAGTCAGCTGGCATTGCTCCAGGAACCCCGCCCGTCAGCTCTCAGCTCTTCGATATTCAGGGCTTTGTCTACTGGGATCCCAACAACAATAGCCATTTTGCCGATCAGTGGCACAGCTACTCTGGCTGGGAGATTCATCCTCTCACAGCGTGGAGACTATCGAGCGGTAGCACGACGGCCAGCTTCACCTATTCTCCAGCGTCACCGTCCACTGGATCTCAAGTCTCGTTCACTGCCACCGCGTCCGGCGGAACGCAACCGTACAGTTTCAGCTGGAACTTTGGGGACGGCTCAACTGGAACAGGCTCCACCGCAACTCACGCCTATTCCGCGGCGGGTTCATACACCGTGGTCCTTACGGTCAAGGACAGTAGCTCCCCTCAACAAACCGCCACATCACAACAGACTCTGACGGTAACCAGTCCTCCTCCTCCCCCTTTGACCGATAGCTTCACTTACAGTCCGTCCTCGCCTGTCGCTGGCCAGCAGGTGACTTTCACCGCTTCCGCATCAGGTGGAACTCCTCCATACTCCTTCGCCTGGAATTTCGGTGACGGGTCCACTGGCATAGGGTCTACTGTAAATCACACTTACGGGACCGCGGGGACTTTTACGGTTACTCTCACGACGAACGACAAAGGGTCACCACAGCAATCAACGAATTCTCAACAATCTCTGACCGTTGCAAGTCCACCTCCGCCTGCTCTAACCGCCAGTTTCACTTACACTCCTTCAAACCCCAACGTTGGACAGACAGTCTCCTTCGCCGGTTCCGCGTCTGGTGGAACACAACCCTACAGCTACTCCTGGACGTTCGGTGACGGTGGAACCGCTTCTGGAAGCTCCGTCACTCATTCGTATCAAGCTGCTGGAAACTACAATGTTGTCCTTACTGTCACCGATGCGCCTGGCCAGACCGCAAATTCAGCGCAGACGGTCACAGTCTCTAATCCGCCGCCTCCACCGCTGACTGCAAGCTTCAGTTACGCACCTGCCTCACCTCTAGTGGGACAACAAGTAACGTTCACTGCTTTAGCAACTGGGGGAACAGCTCCCTATTCGTTTAGCTGGAGTTTCGGTGATGGTTCAATCAGTACGGGCTCTAGCGTCAGTCACGTCTACTCTTCCCCTGGAACATTCAACGTCATCTTGATAGTCAGCGACAGTGGTTCGCCTCAGCAGACTGCGAATTCGCAACAATCAGTCACCGTTTCTAATCCACCACCTCCTCCTCTGACGAGCAGCTTCAGCTCCAGTCCAACGTCACCGCAGGTTGGCCAACAGGTTAGCTTCAGCGGCTCAGCCAACGGTGGAACATCACCTTACTCTTTCAGTTGGAGCTTTGGCGACGGAACAACTGGGACCGGATCATCCACAACTCACACCTACTCGTCCGCGGGGACCTTCAATGTTATCTTGACGGTAAGCGACAGCGGGTCACCCCAGCAGACGTCAAGCTCTCAAAACTCAATCACCGTAACAAGTCCACCCCCGCCACCCTTGACCGTTAGTTTCGCTTTCAGTCCTTCTTCGCCTCAGACGGACCAGCAGGTTACGTTTACAGCGTCGGCCAGCGGCGGTACGACTCCATACTCGTTCAGTTGGACTTTTGGCGACGGCTCAAGTGGTACTGGTTCCACAGTGACACATGCCTACGCATCGGCAGGAACCTTTACGGTTGTCCTCACGGTGAAAGATAGTGGGTCGCCGCAACAGACGGTAACTTCTCAACAATCAGTCACTGTCGCTAGCCCGCCTCCGCCGCCTCTGTCGGCTAGCTTCACCTTTAGTCCTTCATCACCTAATGTCGGACAAAGTGTCTCGTTCACAGGCTCAGCCTCCGGGGGCGCTCCTCCATACAGCTATTCATGGAGCCTCGGTGACGGTGGAACCGGTTCAGGAAGCTCTGTCAGCCACACGTTCCAGTCAAATGGAGCCTACACAGTGGTACTGACAATTACTGACTCTTCGGGCCAGACCGCAACATCATCTCAGACAATAACGGTGAGCTCTCCGCTCTCCGCGAGCATTTCATATTCTCCCTCAAACCCAGCACTGCTCACCCCTGTTACGTTTACTGGTAGCGCAACCGGGGGAGCCGGGTCCTACACGTACAGCTGGGACTTTGGCGACGGAACAACAGGTAGCGGTGTCAGCGTCAGTCACTCCTATCTGCTCCCGGGAACCTACACAGTCACCTTGACGGCTACTGATGCGAATGGACAGACCGCGACTTCAACCGTAACTGTTACTGTCAGTCTGCCCTTGGTTTAGCGTTAGTTATGCCTGGCATGCAGCTGAGTTCACATCCCCTTCGGCCCGGTAAGATGGTGAAACGTTTGACGACGGGTCGAGTAGGTTGGCCAAGTGTTAAGATCGATGATAACTCGTAGTTTCCTAGTCGTCCTAATCTGCTTAATCCTAGCATCTAGCATGCTGCTTGCGCCAACTCTCAGAAACTTGAATAGCCAAAGTTCTGACTTTGTGAAGGGTTCCGAGACGGCCCCTACATCATGCAGCACGAACTGCCCCGCACAGCGACCGCCTGTCATGATTGGTTGGGGCGGTTTGAGGTTGGATTCGGCGACGACAACCTGTTCAACTGTTTGCTACCACAACTCGACGTATGCGGCGAGTAGCGTTTTCCCGGGACAAAATCAAAGCGACATGGAAAGGTTGGTAATCCGGATGAAGGCTATGGGACTCAATACGATCAGAGTAAGTTTCGCGCCATACTGCACGAAACCTGCCGGCGATCGAGACGATAGTCCTTACTCTTTCACTGATGCCCAGAATACGATCAAGATCGCGAACTACTACCACTTCTGGATCGTGCTGCGGTATGACGGAGACGAGGATATATCCACTGCTACAACTTGCTGGCTCAGTTACTGGCAACCCATCGTACAACAAGTCGGACCACAATACGACCTGATTGTCTGGGAGCCCATTAACGAACCAAATGCGTCCGTGACACTACTGTCCTCGACATACCAACAATGGATCAACATGGCAAGAGGCACAGGGGACCAGCACTTCATCGTCGTGGAGAATCAGTGCAGTAGCAAATGCCCGTACTCGGACCTGAGCCAAGGATACCCAACAGTAACTGACCCTCTGGGCAAGGTCTTGATAAGTCTGCATAATTACATGTCATACCTCTATTCAACGTGGACCACGCCTGCTGCGATTTCGCATGCTCAACAGGATTATCAAGCAGTACTCAAGGGTGAACTAGTTACAGGGTGGTATGCACTCGATACTGAAGGTGGGGCCGACCCCCAAGTCCCTACCTGTAACGGTCCAAATGGCACAACATCAGGATGCCCGCCTGACGACATACTTCCTGGATCGGCCGGATACGCTAACGTGTCACTAGCCTTTATTCAGAAACTAACACAGTTGTTTGATAATAACAATCCGAGAATAAACTGGGTGTGGTGGCCGGCGGGGACGTGGACAGACACTCCCTGCGCAGGAACGTATGGTGCACTGCAGCCAGTCTTTTGTCCCGGAGGTACAGGTTACAAAGGAGGGGTTGGTTGGGGTACCCTGCTCAACTACATACCTTTAGCCCCGTTATCTGCGATTTTCAATTTCTCGCCTCTAGCTCCATCGGCCGGAACAATAGTATCCTTCAACGCGATTGGGTCGGGGGGAGCTCCACCCTACAGTTTCAGATGGGACTTCGGAGATGGCACTACATCTGACGTCGTTACGTCGACTCATTCTTACGCGAACCTTGGACACTACACTGTAATTCTAACTACGAATGATAGTTCGGATCAGACAGTGTTTGCATCGCAGGTCGTAGAGGTCCACGCGCGGCAACCCCCCGAGAATCAGCCCGGTGGGAGCATATGCCTGCCTTGTTTCTTTACCCCTCTGCTACCAGTGCTTTTCCTCGTGGGGATAGGGACGGCCTACTGGTTTCTTACAGTTGCAGGCTTGAATTTGACGAGGAATCATTTCCGGACTGATGGACGAACGTCCTCGCAAGGACAACCCTCCGGAAAGGAAAGACCCGGTTAGACTGACGCTTTCCCCGTTTATCGAGCGACTCCCGAGCGATTTTTCCAAGCGAAATTTTGCGGTAGGCTCAGGTTCGGAATCGGGACTGAAAATAGGCGATTTCGTGTCTGAGGGAGTGTTAGACCACATTCTCTCCCGACAATTGTAAGTCTTGGGTTGCCGTCGATACAGTAGGATTGCTTTTGCCTTATCTTCGAAAGGTTGGATTCACACTCGGCATCAGTGTTTACCCCGCCAAGTCACAATTCACCAGTTGCGTCTAGGAGCGTTTAATATCTGGCTTGACGATTGGTCTATGCACAAAATGTTGTGGGGTTAGTCCATGCTGATGGAATCATTGCCTCCACTGAATGACAACTCAACGCTCAGACCTATCAAATTTGCAAATCTGAGATTTGCGCGTGGTGATGATTTTCTCTATCGTTTCGACAGGGACTCGATTGACGAGGCCAAATCCCTCGGAGCTGACGTGCTTGTCTTTTGCGACAGGCCATGGCTCGGGGAATCAGTCCAGTTTCCCCTAACTGACAGAATAGAGATCGCATTACTATCTTTCAGAAATTTCGACGAATGGTTTAACGGTCTGAAAAAGGACACACGGAATGAGATTCGAAAGGGAAGTAAGAGAGGAGTCGAGACCAAAGTCATAGAGAAGTTATCGGTCTCCGAAGCACAGGAAATTGTGAGCCTATTTCGAGAGTCTCCATTCAGAGAGGGCCGATACTTCGAGGGCTACCATCACTGGACTCTCAAAAGAGTAATGGAATCATTCAAGACAAATGACGAATTCGTCTCGATTGCTTCCGTTCACGAGGGAAAAATTGTCGGAGTCGCTAGAACAAAATTCAAAGGACCGGTGGGAGTTATCAACAATCTTCTTTCCAGCCTTGAAGTGAGACGAAAAATTATTGGCGTCTCCAATTCATTGCTGGCAACTCAGATCAAGATGCTGAGCTACCGAGGAGTAAGCCACCTCGCCTATGGAAAGATGGGGGTCTTAGGAGGCCTAGACCACTTTAGGACAAGTAACGGGTTCAAGTCAGTCCCAGTTAACTACAACTACGTTCTTCTAACCAGAAAGGCAAAGGTATTCGCCAAGTTCAGGATTTACCAGCCACGAGACTTGATCTTCTCGACGAAGCTTCGATTCGTTGTTCCCCTATCGATCCCTCTGCAGAAACACATCCCGATAAGACTAATTCAGAAACTCCATTTGTACGCCTGAATTCACTCTTTTTGTGGGGGTCGAACACGTCAGCAGCTGCCACGTGTCAACCTAGTACACGAACCCTAGTCTGAAATGTTCCCTGCCACAGGATCACTCAAGTGAAAATCCGGTTCGGCCAAGAGTTCAAACTACAATCCACACTACTGTACCCACTAGACCAGGCGACTATACCCATACCCTTCAGGACGGGTTAAGAGAAACCTATCCTTTTCGACACCGATATATCTATCGCCGTAGGATTCGTCTCTCTCCCGGAGTTAGTTGTCCTTCGGTCACCGTGAGACGCGGGAAAACGTCTGACGCCATTCCGAATCGATTGGTTGAATGTTGAAATTGGTAGGAACTCGCCGCCTCCTAGGCCTCCTGACCTGCTCAATTCTAGTGGCTAGCTTGCTGTTTGCGCCAACTCTTAAGGGCCCGAGTGGGGACGTGGGTCACGCCTTCCTGAAGGGTTCCTCGATGACTAGCACCTCATGCAGCGCGAACTGCCCGCCTCAGCAACCTCCCGTGATGATTGGTTGGGGCGGTTTGAGATTGGATTCAGCGACGACGACCTGTTCAAGTGTTTGCTATCAGAACTCGACTTATGTGGCAAGCAATGTTTTCCCGGGACAAAGTCAGAGCGATATGGAAAGACTGGTTGTCAGGATGAAGGCTATGGGACTGAATACGATAAGGGTGAGTTTTGCGCCCTACTGTACTAACCCTAGCGGGGACCCAAGCGATAGTCCGTACTCGTCGTCTGATACCCAGAACATGATCAAAATTGCGAACTATTACAATTTCTGGATCGTCTTACGCTACGACGGTGACAGTGACATATCCTCGGCTACGACTTGCTGGCTCAATTATTGGCAACCCATCGTACAGCAACTGGGACCGTTGTACAGTCAGATTGTCTGGGAACCAATCAACGAGCCAAGCGCATCGGTAGCGACACTGTCCTCGGCGTACCAGCAATGGATTAACATGGCCAGACAGTCAGGCGACCAACACTTCATAGCAGTGGAAAATCAGTGCAGTAACAGCTGCCCATATTCAGATGTGAGCCAAGGTTATCCAACCGTTACTGACCCTCTGGGCAAGGTCTTGATCAGCCTACACGACTACATGTCTTACCAGTACTCAACCTGGACCATACCTGCGGCCATATCCTATGCTCAACAAGATTACCAAGCCGTGCTAAAAGGAGAGCAAACGACAGGTTGGTATGCACTAGACACTGAGGGTGGCCCCGACCCTCAATCACTTACTTGCAACGGTCCAGGTGGCACGACGTCTGGGTGTCCACCTGACGACATACTACCAGGGTCCGCTGGATACGCCACCGTGTCACTAACATTCATCCAAACACTAACACAGTTGTTTGATAATAACAATCCGAGAATAAACTGGGTGTGGTGGCCAGCAGGGACATGGACAGATACTCCCTGTGCAGGTACTTACGGTGCGCTGCAACCAGCCAATTGTCCGGGAGGTGCCGGCTACAGCGGAGGAGTTGGATGGGGCAACCTCCTCCAGTACGTGCCGGTCGGCGGGACCCCACCTCCTGCTCTCTCGACGAGCTTCACTTTTCTGCCTACCAGTCCGCTGGTCAACTCACCCGTCTCCTTCACGGCAATAACTACGGGCGGAGTCTTGCCATACACCATCACCTGGAATTTCGGCGACGGAGTGACAAGCACTGGAATTACAGCCACCCATACCTACACTACCGCTCAATCGTTTACAGTATCAGAAACAGTGACGGACTCATCTAGTCCAGTACAGACCGCAACCAGTTCTCAATCTGTAACCGCCTACACTAGCCTCCCACTCTCCACGACCCTTGCCGTCTCATCACCCATGCCCGCGGTTGGCCAAACCGTAACATTCACTGCGTCCGCGAGTGGCGGAACAGCACCCTACACTTACATGATAGCATTCGGCGACGGGGGAACCGGAACCGGAAACTCGGTAACCCACGCTTACACTGCCCCAGGATCCTACACCGCCAAGGTGACAGTTACTGATTCAGCCTCGCCTCAAGCCAGCGTCTCATCAAGCACAACGGTCAACGTCCAGGCGCTGGTTCCACCCACATTGACTGTTCCAGGAAACCAGACGGTCATTGCTGGCACGTGGATCAATTTTACCGTCACAGCCGCATCTGCTAATACAGGTGGATCTGTCGTCATCTCTGCAACTGGCCTGCCTGCCGGTGCAGTCTTCGACCCTTCAACAGGGGTCTTCTCATGGAAGCCTAGCTCAGGCCAAACAGGGTTTTACACGATTGTTTTTGTCGCCACGGACAGCAGCTCTCCCTCTACACCTGCGAACAAGCCAATGGGAATTCAAGTGGAACAAGCCGCCCCAGGGGGATCGAACGGAGGAAACGGAGGTTCGGGCGGAGGCTCGAACGGGTCCTGCTTCTACTGCGGTATATTCCCCGCGATTTCCGGCAACATCAGCTTACTCGTCCTAGGCGGGCTCCTCGGGCTGATTGCTTCGCTCGCCCTTCTTACATTTAGGGCTCGGGCGAGTCTGGAACACCGGAAGCGAAGAATGGACCAGCTAACGCGTGAAGAATGAACCTTATCCCCTGAAAAAAAAATTGAGACCAGGAAAAGCATACTGTACAGGCGATTACCTCACGGCCACTCTGCAACCCATGCGTTAGGGCTGGATAAGCAGATCTCACGTAGTTGTTTGACCACGCCTGCCTAACGGCGAGCGAGCCGACAATCCTTGGGATCTATGTCATGCCGTAAATGGAGCTTGGCGTCCCCTCCTACGCCGGAGGGTCAGGACAACGGACAGGATTACCACGGCGCTGGTTCCAACTATTGCTCCAAAAATTATCGCCAACCCCATGGCTTGGGGCAACCCGAGAACCCTCTGAGGGCCCACAGTTATGATTGTGGTTGCGTTAGCGGATTCCATTGCACGGTCGGTGACAGTTACTGTTACGCGGTAGTTGCCGCTGGACGTTGGATAGCATGAAAGAGATGTCGAGTTGGTGGAGAGGCAGCCAGAAGGCAAGTTCGTGTAAGAATACGACAGCCCCCCGTACCCACCGCTCACTAAAACATTGAAGGTTACTTTGTCTCCAGGGAGGAGGCTATCGGGAGAAACTGTAAATGCAATAATGGAGGGGTCCGACCCAACGGTCACATCCATAGAGGCTTTCGCCGTGGTTCCAAGAGCATCGGTAGCGGTGCAAGAAATGGCGACACCTCCAGGAGTGCCGTAGGTGTGGCTCAAAATGGCTCCGTCACCCGTAGCGCCGTCACCGAACGTCCAAGAGTAGGCGTAGGGAGGAACTCCGCCTCCAGCCGCGCAGGTAAACGAAGCTGGCTCTCCCACCTCGACTGAGTTAGTAGCAGCGGAGATCGCACCGGTCAATGGTCCAGGGGTCTGGATGCTGACGGTGTTGGAACTCGAGGGTGATGGAAAACTCGCCGCGCAGCCAGTGCACTGGTCTGTCGTGATGAGGTAGAAAGAGTAAGAAGTCGATGCGAGCAAGTCACTAACCGTGTAACTATGTTGGGCAACATCAGAGATGTCTGTCTCGAGAGAAGATGCTCCTTCGTTTGCTGATTCCATCAACTGGTAAGAGGCGAACGCAAGATGTCCGCCGTAACCTGCGTTGTTATCCCATACTAGCTGAGCGCTTGTTGAGGTTGTTTGAGATACCGTGAGAAACGCCACCGGTGGTTGCGTGGATTGCAGTGGGGGGATAGTCTCTCGTGACCCTGTCGTGTTTTGGTATACTATTTCCCACCATTCGGTTCCACCTGGGGCAAGACCCGCGAAGTAGTATGTCGTATTTGCCTTGTCAAATATGTTGGCAACCACACTCCAAGGTCCTACTGGACTGGCGGTGGACTCTCGCAAAGCGTAGCTTGTAAACGTAAAGTCGGTACTCTCAGTCCAAGAGAGGCTTATTGCAGTTGGCCCTATCCCCGCATAGCTTATCGTCTCACCGGAGGCTTCAACCATTGCTCTCGGAACTTTAGCGTCCGAGAGTGTTAGAAACTGGATCATCCACATCTCTGGAAATCCGGCGCCTAGCAAAATGAGGCTAACAAGGCAGGCTGGCCAGAACCTTGAGACCAATCGAGGGACTCCTCATTCCCATTCGCTAACAGTTGAAATAAACATTGCTCGGGCTCCCAATATGGAATTCTATCTCCGAAGGCTGAGAAAGATATAGACCGAATGGTGAGCCCTAGACGTGCTCTACTAGCGCACTCTTAGGAACTCAGACATATCGCTCGCGCTTCCGTCGGTCGAGGCGATGAGAGGTGGCAGGTTCCAATTATCTTCGATGGTTCTCAATGCTGAGTAGTGCGTGTAAGGCTTAACGGACTTTACTCCCGCGATGGTCGTGGGGTTTGCAGAGTTTGATGCCCAAACTGTATACAACTCTGGAGCTGCAGAGGGGCAAGCCGGCATCGAGAAAGTGCAATCTTTTTCGTCAAATGTGATGAAGAGAGCGGCCTTTCGAGTAGTGAATAATGCGCTGTTCAGAATTTGGGGAATCATCTTGTTCATCCATGCGTTACCTACAGAAACATCGTTGCAGTCATGAATATCATCTACAGTATTCGGCGTTAGGAACATGTAGTGGGGGGCAGTTGAAGGGGAATTCAAGTCGTTGATGAACACGTCATCGTTTGGTAGCGCAGTCGGCCAGCAGGCCGTTTGACTGACTGTTTGGGAGTTGGCACTAACGATGTGTGAGCATCTACTCGTGTTGTTCTGGATGTCAGCGTAGTATATGAACGGGTTATGGTCGAAATGGTAATAGTTCGAACCCCCCGCGTCATTGGTGTAGCAGGTTGACGGAAAGGGGTAGCCTTCCATGTATGCTTTCCAAGTCAGCCCGGCGCTCTCCAGTCGATCAACTATGTTAGGAATCTGAAGAAATGGGCAAGTACTACCGGGCCCGGGTGGGTTTGAGTTACACGCCTGGAGCGTGTTTCCGTACCCTGATGTGATCGCAATATAGTCGCCTATGCTACCGGATTGGATCCCGTCAATAGTGTACTCCTCGGCAAACCCGTTTGAATTGGCGAGCGAGTCGAAATAGGTGCAATTTCCTAGACACGTCTTACTGCTACTATCCCAGTTATTTGGCAGAACTGATTGGCCGTAAGTGTTGTTGATGCTGTGATTCTCCATCATGATAACCACCACATAATCGAACCATCGGCCCGCTCCGGCAGCAACCAGTCCTGAATTACCTATCGCAAGGCTTGAGGATGCAAGAGCGTTCGATACGATGAGGATTGCCACGAGTACAGTAGAAAGAGGGAATATTCGCATCTCTTTTCTCCCTATTTCATGAAACCTTATGTAAACGAAACTTGGCCTAGTTTTTGCCGCAGCATACGCAGTTCCGGCTACCCCGACCCAGAAAAAAAGCGTGGGTTTCGCCCGAATCTCACGGGCTCATCAGGGGATTAGCTGATAGCAGTCGTATAGGAGAAGCTGCCCGTATTGGCCGTGAGCGCGACGGACACGACCACATTGACAATGGATGTTTGCGTTGATAACAAGGCGGTGCTCGTCAGTGTCGAGGTACCATTGTACGTTACCGTGATCCCTGTGGGCGGTGCCACACTGGTGGTTACAATGTAGGATGCACCCGACCCGCCTACGTTCTTGACACAGATGTATCCGTTTGCTGAACTGCCCTGTGCAATATTGCCCCATGTCATCGCGGTGGGCGTGTCGCTATACGATATCTGAGTCGCGCAGTTTGGCTGCGAGGTAGGTGGGCTGAAAGTTATTCCCTGCCAGTTGTGTAATATGGTAACGGTTCCCGTGTTACTGATGGTGAGTTGGGTTGCGGCATACGCCACATAACCCGCCAAGGATATTGCGACTAGCGCTATGGCCACCCGTGCCAGTCTGACTCTTTTGGGCGTAAATTCTATCTTCATTTGTTCTTGACACCTCCCATATTCAATAGCTTCATATTAGCTTCGAAAGGTAAAGCCAACAGGCAATCTATTTAGGATTTGGTATCCTAATCATTCTTTTTGTTGCCTAGGATTGCCAAGTCGAACCCCACCATTGTCACCCAAGTACGGTCAAAGAAATTTTACCAAAATCCGGGCTCGGAAATATGTTCGAGCAATAACAAAATCACCGGTAGTACATGTCATTACCTGGGAAACTCGAACGGAGGCTAAGACCATTATTAGAATGGAGTCTGATTTTTCCCACTTCAAAAGGAGGATCTACGAAACGAGATCGAGATTATCCCACGGAACCAAGCTTGAAAGGTCGTCATGAACAGAGCCCCCAGAAACATCCGGTGCGACCGTCAGAGATTCCTCCCAGAGGAAGGAGTTACCTGCTTGCATCCAAACTCGTGCTCAAGGATATGTAGCCCAGCGCGACAGAATTCGGGGTAACGTGGAAAACGATTTGAGCCTCTCAGTCTTCTGGCGATGCATATTTACGATCACATTGATAGTTCTGGTGATCTCGACTAATCCTATTCGTTCACACGAAGCTGATGGCGGACAATTAGCTACCGCGAACAACTCGGTTAACAGCGCGTTCTCCTCAGTCTATTATGCTGAACAGAATGGTGGAGACGTATCCGCGCTTGTCGAAAAGCTGAACATAGCTGTTTTCCTTATCCAAAAGGCCCTCACAGAAAATGCGACAGATCCAAATGCAGCGACCGCCGACGTCTCTAACGCAACTACCATAGCCCAAATGGTTTCTATGAATTCTACTTCGGTCTCATCTAGCGGTGCCATGGCACGCCAACTCCGTTTGTATGAATCGCTGGGCACCGTTGCTACAACGCTTGGCATAGCTGCCGCGGCCTATCTCAAAGGCGATCGAGTATACAGACGGCTGTGGTTGTACGTCTATAGAAACCATGTTGTGAAAAAGAGCGATGAATAGACAGACTGCAACACTAGTCCTAGCATCCATAACTATACTCGTCGTAGTAACCGCTCTGGCACCCCTAATACCGGTAAGACAGCAGAGGTATTCGGAACTAGGTATCCTAGGTCCCGACCAGACAACCAGAGGCTATCCGACAACTGTCGGGGTGAACCAGCCGTTTCTGCTCTACGGTTTTGTAGGAAACCATGAGGGCAGCATCGAAAACTACCAAATGCTCGTCAAACTTGGCATCCAGTCAACCTTGGTGAGCAATTCAACCTACGCTAATGCGCCAGTGCTCTCGACTTTTTGGCACATCGTTAGGGACAATGAAACCTGGACATTCCCGATGACCCTTAGCGTGAACCAAGTGGGAAATAATACGAGGATCATATTCGAGTTATGGTCTTACAATGTTCCCGCTTCCAATTTCGAATACACCGGATTATGGAACCAGATTTGGCTAAACGTAACAGCCTAGGCATTGATAGGAATTCGTCGCCAGCGGAAGAGACTAGGGCACAGTTCAATAACGGTTTTAGAAGAAAAGAGACTCTAGCTAACGAGTCAAAGACCGGGAAGGAGATCGAAACTCTCGTATTGCAGAAATTGACGACGAAACCCATTCCCCTTGCAAGGTTAGTGAGAGAACTGTCCAATGACCTGGCCTACACGTCTGACAAAATCATTGCGAAAATAGCAAGCCTTCAAGCAGACCGGAAGATTCTGATCCGAGAACCGGTCCCGTACAAACGATTTCTAGACTATCTTCTTTCTCCGCTCTCCATTTGGTTCTGGGAACAGATATTCGCAACCCTAGCCTCCATCGGCCTTGTCTTTGCATCATCAGGTCTTGCGCTCTACCTCCGTTACATATTCGGGGCCCTGTTGGTCCTATTTCTCCCAGGGTACACACTCCTCGGCTTCATCTACTCCAAGAAAGAGGACATTGATTACTTAACTCGAACTTCAGTTTCCTTCGTCATGAGTCTGGCCATAACGACGTTAGTCGGGCTCGCGCTGAACTTCACTCCATTCGGCATCACGTTGCTCGCGGTGGTTTTATCGCTCAGCACCGTAACCATTGGGCTATTGTTTCTCACTGCTCATAGAAAGTATTCCTACTATCGTCTTGCGAACATCACGACTAGTGAATAACAACTCCTCAGTGATTCCTAGGATGAAATCGCTTACGACCTAAAAGAAATCATTGCGTGATAGTTGTAGAATCGAAATATTTCGAACCCCACCCACTCGCCCGGTTTCGCTGAAGCCTTACCGCTGTAAACCGGACTCTGTCATGAATAGTAGTATATTGCGGCTTCTCTTGTCGAGAAAATTCTATCCGTGTTATTGTCGAGATGATTGTAAAACGCGTTGGGTGAGAACCCGCGATATGGGATGTAGGGTTCACCGAAGCCGAATGATGACACGTTCGAATTGACAGTTGAATAGAGGCCGGGGTAAACTACAACAAGACAGCCTGGTGCGGGACGGACATTTCCAATCATTCCGGAAATATTCCACTCATCCATTGGAACGCTCATTGAAGTCATATAGATCTCGTTGGTCAATATGCAACCTTGCTCGCCCGAAAAAGACAGATACGAAGCAACCCCTGGCCACGTGAGAGGCCTTCCGCTCATTGAGGAGGGGTTGGCTCCTTGGACATAGAGGCCGGTGGGAGCGTATGAGGATCCCCAAAACCCGACCCCTGCACTGAACATAAGCAAGATCATCAAAGAGACGATTAGGACTTTGCTGAGCTTGGGCCACCGAGAGCCTACGACGATCAAGGGCGCAAGTGTAAGAAATCCGATCAGTGGGGCAAAAAGCAGGAGGGCACGGTCTCCAAAGTTCAACGCACCGGAGAATTCCGTAGCGACAATAATCACCGATAGAGTGAGAAGCATGATCTTCACGTGAGCCCTCCGGACCAAGGATGGGACGATAACTAACGCTGCAACTCCGGCCAGAAGGAGCCCAAGAAAGACACGGTCTCTGACATACAGGAGGTCGAGTAGCCATTTGGGAGTCAGCATACCGATATTACTCTGGTTGGACGAGAGTCGCGAAAGAGTTCCTAGTGAAAGTGAAGAAAGAATCTTTCCCGCCGAGACACTAACGTACTTGACTAGGTATACCGCGTAAAAGGCCGACCATGAGAGGAATGAGATGAGGGCGAAGACGAAAAGAGCATGCACCGGAGGTTGACGGCTAAATTTCGGCCATTGAATCGACCGCCCCAAAACAAACGGAAGCTTCGAAGAGAGAGTCGTAAAGAGACGTGGCGCCGTTGTCCAGAGCGCGAAAGGTAACAGCACCAGCACCCAGAAGAGGGATGTTATGCTATGGGTCACCGTAATCGCCATACTGAGGATGGTTAGCGGAGCCAACACCTTGAAGTCGTGATTGTCGTATACCCTCAGCAAGAGTAGGACGGAGACGAGGAGGAACAGCGTCGCTGGAAAGTCGTATTTGAAATACGACGGCATCTCAGTTGTCGGCAGCGCCGTAACAATCGCCAAGCTGAGAGCTACGGCGTTTGGAAGGTTCACGATCGTTCGGGCAAGAACTTTCCGAACCAGAGCGTACGATACCATGAACCAACCCACATCAAGGATCATGGTTATCGCCATTGCCGATCCAAGCAGCGGTAGGCCGGTGATTCTTGAGAGGCTGAGTGTCAGTATCTGGAATCCCGGCCATTGAGAATACGAGTTCGTGATAAGGGCCAAGTACTTTGTTTGGTCAAAGGGAGGGGTGTTGGGAAATAGTATCGAGATGTGAGAAGATTGGGCAAATACCCGTAGAACTCCGAACTGGCCGTAGGGATCGCCAAAGGGAAAAGCGAGAAAGAAAGTCGAGACGTAGAACATCAACCGGGTCACGAGAAAGAAGGAGAGGACGCCCGCCACCGCCAGGAATTCGCTTCCAAGAACAATCGAGGTTGCAACCGTCCCAACAAAGACGAGAAGCGCCAGATAATAGGCCAAAGTGGGCAGGTCATGAGTGTACGCTTGAAACAGCATGACAAAAGAGCAAGCACCAAATGAGATCAAATGCAGTGCGGCTAGAAAACCACGCAAGAGATCTATAACACCCGGAAGGCGATGGCGAGGAAGAGTGCACTGTAGTATAGAAGACCCAGCCCTACGAAATCGATTGATCTTCTCTTGGGCCTGAAAACGAACGAATCCGCGAAGTAGCATAATGTAAAGAGGTTCAGGTAAGTGGCGAGGTTTTGGACTCGTAACGTTGAGAGCAGAACCACTGAGGTTACGAGCAGGATTGCAAGCGATATCAGAAACGAGTTTTCTCGACGCACCCCTCTACCTCTCCCTTCCGCTCATGCAAGCAACCGAAAACGGGCAATAAGTCTGTTCCCCGTCTTCTTCTCGTCAAGCAGTGTAACAGGCTTATTGTGCAATGTAGCAATTATACAGGCCGCCAGGCTCGAAGGAAGGCTCCCGAGCGACTCCAGATATTTCTGTCCCTGAAGGTCCGTGTCTGCACTCTCCATCGCCACCACTACGACGCTCCCAGTCTCCTCGACCATTACTCGGGAGCAGACATCTGCCGATTCCACGAGAACATATCTCAGCCTCTCCTCGAGAGAAAGGGCTTCTTGGAACTCAGGTATTCTATTCAGTTCCGACCCCACTGGGTGGACGAGCAGTCCCTTCTCGTTATTACCAACATGACTCTTGGGAGCTTGCTTCATCTCGTCGATGCTAAGGGTCTCGGGCTGAGGAGTCAAGGGGACATAGGCGAAGATTGCACCGCCGTCAGCTGGCGGAAGGTACGTTGCCCTTCCAACGGTACCCTGTTCGAGCAACGCTTCCACACCTCGTGTAGCCCCTTGAAGCATCGCCCTCATACCCGGACCGCCCCTGACGTGGCGAGGGAGCGACAGTGCAGTAAGACCTAGAATGATGCATGAGATACCCAGCGCCGTGAGTGGGATGATTCCGGCTATGAAGTATGAATACAGACCTAACGCCGTGCCAAAGCTCGTTAGTATTAGCGCTGAGGTGGTGGTTCCCTTGGTCGAGACGAGTTTTCGGAGCTGTATTTCGAGCCCGGATAGCCCGCGAAGAACTTCACCACCCACAAAAGTCATGCTTCTGCCAGTTACGAAAAGTCCGACCCGGAACGCCGTAACGACCAATAGGGTCCCGCTGATCACCGCAACCGCCAGAGGGGATAGGATATACAATCCCAGCGGAAAGTTATCTGAGAGCCAAGTGCGTAGGAAGGGGTTTGATTGTTCTTCGGTGAGTAGCCAGTACAGCAATCCGATGATCACTATGGTCTGAATATCGATCAGGGCTTCGCCTAGTCGAGCAGCGGCCACGGGTTTTCCAGGTTCACGACTGCGCAATCGAGTTAATACCTTGTCGTCCGAGACCCTGATTTTCACGAACCCACTAGGTAAGTATACCTACCGCAATTCTGCACCGTTCATGTTGGCTAAATCTCCGGAGAAGGGTTTCACCAACGATTTCCTTCATGTCCTATTTATCCCACTTCGGGGTCGGCCCTCCTTGAGACGAGGGGAGGATATCGCCGGATCGCCTTGTCATTACAACGATTGAAACCGAGAGTTTTGTCAGGACAGGGGTTAAAACTCTCAATGCTCGAAGCCTGATTCCAAGTCTATGATCAGCAACCTTCCCCTGTACTCCGGTTGTAAGACACAGAGTGGATGAAGAGGGAACAGCGGCGTTGAACATTGAACATGATCGCCGAGGAAATGAGATGAGAGAGAGCCTCCGGACCTTTTTCACGTGTTCCATCCTGCTGGGAATGGTTACCCTAGCACAGACAACTATTTCTCCAATAAACAGCCAAGGTCCCATGGGCTTCCAGGCCTTCGCATCACCCAGCCCTTCCTACTCCAACCACATCGTTTTCATAATATTAGAGAATCATCCTCTATCATCTGTAACTTGCAGCGGCTGCGCTCCCTATATGATGTCCCTAGGCAATTTGTACGCCAATAGTATCAATTATGTGGGCCCGGTCTCCTCTACGTGGAATCCAAGCCTACCCAATTATCTCGGCTTAGTCTCGGGGCAGACCTGGGGATGCACCTCTGACCCACCCCCAAACTCCGGTGGTTGTGCTACAGCTCCTTGGACCTGTTCCAGCCCTTGTAATATAATTGACAGATTTTCCAAAGCCGGAGTATCTTGGAAAGGCTACATGGAAGGAATGCCCGCCGCGGACATCTGCAACAGCAATGGCGGTTCTGATGGCGGAACAGCCTATGTCGCGCACCATAATCCGTTTGTCTACTTCGGTAACATCGTGAACAACTCAACAAGATGTTCGTTAGTAGTCCCCTCAGGACTCAGCGGAGGCGCAACCTCATGCGGAACATCCGTAACGACCTCTGTCATCAGCAGCTTGGTGAGCGACCTTAATGGTACAGCTCCTCACTTCTCATGGGTAACCCCCAACGTAATCGATGATAGCCACGACTGTAGCATGCAACAGGCGGACAGCTGGCTATCAGTTGTTGTCCCGGCGATACTTACTACGAAAACATTTGAGACCGACCTGTCTGCAACCGTCATGATTACATTGGACGAGCCCACTACGGGGACATATGGAACAACTCCAGTCTACTTCGTAGTCGCCGGTCCTGGAGCAAAACTCCACTACTCTTCGTCGACCAAGTTTACCCATCTGAACTGGCTTGCCACGATCGAATCAAACTGGTCGCTAAGTTGCCTAGTCTCAGTAAACGACTGCGGTTCAATTCTAATGTCAGAATTCTTAACGGCTATCGTCCCTCCACCATCCGCTCCAAGAGGGTTCTGCCTCCAATGCCTGCTCAGCAACCTCTCCTCATCCTCGCCGCTCCTCATAGGACTCGCCGTCGGGCTAACCTTGACTGTCACCGCGGTAATATTGGTCAGGAGACACTATCGCTCGGCCAGTGCCGAGGCAGGCAAAAAGTAAGCCGAGTCCCACAAAAAAAAAAGCCTATCCAGCAGAGAAGTTCCGCGGCTATGTTGGAGCAAAAATGCTTAGACGCATCAACTGTTCAGTTTTTTGCGATTAGGGGCCATCTTCTCCAGCGTCTAAACGAGATTACCGTTATCCCTGCCAAGATAGGGGCCATAGAAAGCCAAACCAAGATGGGATTGTCCTCTAGAAAGAAGGTGATTGATCGCAAGACTCCGGGTTTGACTATGCTGAAAGAGTCGGAGAAGCTGCCTGAGAAATCCGTCTGAGCCCTGATCTCGCTAGCTGTAACGGAGATCTGAACAAATCCATGTCCCATCCCCCTAGTGTTGTTACTCGCGAGGCTTGCAAAATAGGCGGCGTTAGGGTCGGTAAAATTAATGGGATAAAATACCTGTCCAAATGTTCCCGCTATTACGAATACTGTTCCTCGGCCTTTCGAATAGATTCCTGACGAGCCGTCATTCGCCACACAAGAACTTGAGAACTTTTCAACGAGGGCACATGTCAGTTGCTTGCTGCGTTGATAGTTATGGTCGTGAGCCTGTAATACCAAATCAACCTTTTTCTGAAACAAAAGGTTCATCAGGTCTCGCCCCACTATGCATGAAGGGTATAGTCCCGCCGAAATGCAGGGCTTGTGCATCGCCACTATGACCCAGGTGATCCCAGAGGCCCTTGCCCCGTCTATCGCGCTTGCCAGCCATAGGTAGTGTGAAGACCCCTTGCTGTACGAATAGAATCCGCCGTTGGTGAAGTTGAGATCTGGTGATACCATTATGATTCGCGCCAGAGGACTGGATTGAGGATAGTCGAAGTAGTATTCTTTTCCGTATATGCCCGTAGACCCCAATTTGTCGGGGAGGCAGTTCGCATAGCTGTCGATTAGACCACCGTTACTAGGCGGTGATTCCAGCCCGTCGTCATGGAACCCCGACACGAGTTCGAATGGAAAGTTTGGACCCACGTACGACTTTACTATGTTGCACCAATCGCTCTCCTCGCCGACAGTCGTGTAGCTTAGGTCCCCGAGGGCCAGATAGAAATTTACTCCGGAGTCAGCGAGGCGCTTAAGGCTAGAGTTTGTGGTTAGACTCTGATTATGATCCCCCGCTGCCGCAAATTGGAAGGTTGGGCCGGCTGCCAACACCACATTGTTACGTACTGGAATCCAGAAGAATGAGAAAAGGAGAATCGCCAGTAATAAGGAAGATTTTCTTCTCATCGAGACCGCCACATGGCGGCGAGGCCGAAAAACACTTCTTTGGCAACGACTACCAAACCAGGTCGCTCTTCGAAGTGGATATTCTCACGCTGCTAAAGTAGCACCTCGATCGGTGAAGCGTATAAACGCTTCTCAATAAATTTCAATCTAACGGAATACCATTAGGAAATAGTTGACGTGAAATGCATGTCGAATCGAGGACACGGACGGATATTCACGTCAGTAGATTTGTGAGCTCGAGTGCTCTAGACCTCCCATTGGAATAGCCCGGTCAGAATGCCAACTGGCTCAACGCACCAGGAGGGACTCGTATGCCTCGAGCAGACTTCGACGAACCGCGGGATAGCTGAACTGTCCAACGATCTTCTCCCGTGCACCGATTCCAACTTCCTTCCTGTCCGGAGCGGTCAGTGCGTGTACGACACCGCTGCAAATGTCGTTTGATGAGGCGGACTCGATTAGGAAACCAGTATTTCCATCGCTCACAACTTCGGGGACGCTTAGTACTCGCGTCGAGATAACGACTCTCCCGCACGCCATCGACTCCAGGATTCCAAAGGGCGGATCGGCAAGCTGCTCTGGTTCGGGACCTACGTATGGGAAAATTATCGCGTCAGCCGCATTGTACGCCCGGACCCTGTCGATCTCCGAAAGATCCTTCCTTTCCAACGTTATGTTTCGGTCCACGCTGAGGCGCTTCGCAAGAGCCAACACATTTTCGCACAGACTTACAGAACTTCTAGCGCTGGTGAGGACGTTCAGTCCGATATCAAATCCCTTACCAAGCAAGAGCCTAAGCGCTCCTAGAACGTTCTCGGCTGGAAACCGAGAGGGCCAGAGCGGGCCCATGTAGAGAAGGCTGTATTCATGCGAACCACCATTTGCCGAATGGTCATTTTCCACGTCATATGGTAGATAGAGTTTGCAGTCAATGGGAGGCCTTACGAGCAATTTTCGCATTCCCGAGCCAAGATCTCTATCCCATCGGCCTATCCATGGAGTGGTAAATGCGTACGCGCCTACGAAGAGCTTGTTGACCAGCCACCTTAGTGGACGGACCATTCCATCCTTCCTATCGTAGGGGGTGAAGATGTGTCGTACGATTGCACCGCTGGTTCCGAGCAATTTGCAGACTGGTGAGAAGACTAACGCGTTAGTTCCTACGACATGGATGATGTCAGCGGAGCATTGAGTAGCGAGGAGTCCAAGCTTCGCCGCGTCCAAAGCCCGCCTTCCAGAAGGCTTCGTCGTGACCGTACTCCAACCTGTCTTGAAATGCCGGACATCTTCCTTGGAGGTGGTAACCAGCGTACACGTCACCTCTGGCGAGAGACACTCTATCATCCGCTTTGTCAATGCAGAGCTCGCATGATTCCAAGGTGGATGCGCATCGTCCCCGACGAAACACACTTCCAAACCTCATCGCTCACCGAGATGTTACCATCGAGGATACGAGATTCCAGACATCCTGATGAATCGTCTCCGCCGGCCTTCTGCCATCCATTACTTTCACGCCAGCTTGCTCGCACATGCTGAGGTAGAGGTGGATCCTCTGCACGTTATGGGAAACGCTCGGCAGGTCAGGCTTTCGCCCGTAAGCCGACCCCGCATCGACGTCGATCAGAAAAGCCTCCTCGGGCCTTGGTAGAAGCTTGAGCAGCTTGAAACCGAGCCTCATTTTCGTCGGCGAATCATGAAGATCGGACATACCATCAACCAACAAGTCAAGCGAATATCGGTCACAAACGACAGTTCGTCCTAGCGCCATGGGAAAGAATACCTTTAGGCTCGTTTTCAGGAGATTTTCTAACTGCGTCGCAAAGCACCAGAGAGACGCGAGTGCCTCGTTCTTGGGGTTGTGGAACTCTACAATAGAAAGGAAATCCGCTTTGTGAACTCGCACCTGGCCGGTTCGGCGAAGAACTTGCAAGAGGGGAAGCGAGAGGAGCGGCCGCCACCTTGACCAAATCTTCACAGTATCAACCCCATTCTGCTTGAGCCGTCTCTCCAACAATCTGACCTGGGTAGTTTTCCCACTACCGTCTATACCCGAGAAAGATATGAGGCGGCCTCGTCTACGCATCGAACCAGTCCAGAGACAACAAGCTAACGAGATCCGGTTTTAGAAAATACTGAGTCAAGGATATGTCCGTCAAAATCGTCCTCAACCTCCAAGCCGAGGCGACTGAGCATGGTAGGTACAAGGTCGAGAATCCCAGCATCTTGAGTAATCCCTTGCTTAACTTGCGGGCCGGCTAGCGCCCAGAAGCCGTCCCTCACGTGTGTGGCGGCGAAATGCGAGCTTGAACTCCATATCTTCCGCGATCCCAATCGCGGGTTGACCTGTATTTTCTTGTTGTCTTCGAAAAGTTCTACACAAAGATCGGGGGCCTCGCTCTGATATGGTCCTCGGAACACTTTCTCCCCGAGATGGAACACGGGCTGAACCTTCTCTCCTGAAACCGGATCGGTCAATTCATTCAAGAGATCGCATATCTTGCGAACGACTTCCGAGCGGGCACCAGTTGCTGACAATTCCGCGGGCCTTTCGGGCTGGGAGTTCACGTAGATGGCTGCTCCGTGTCCCCCGGTGGAGAAAGCCAAAGTCCTCTTCCAGTTAATGCTACGAACGAGATCTCGAAGGACCCTCTCCATCTCGGCAGAGACGGTCAGCTTGCTTGATATGAAACTCGGAGAGTGATTGTAGATGGTCCTAACGATTCTCGGCGGTACATGTCTTATGGCGAACTCTCGAACCTTTCGAGACGATCCTTTTTCTCTAGCTCGTTCGTCCACACCGCCATTGCACTCTAGAAATCCTTGGGACCTCAAGAACTCGTTGATGTAGAGAGAACCAGCGACCGGAACGGAGCCGTGGTCCGACATGATCAGGACGTATGTATCTTCATTTGCACTCTGGGCCAGTTTCCCAATCGCCTCATCCATCTTCACGTACCAGTCCTGTACGACGTTGGCGTACTGCGACGCTGGATCTTCCATGAAATGCCAAAAGTCGTGTTGGACCATGTCCAGGCCTTGGAGAGTCATGACGAACAGGTCGGGCCGGAACCATTCGAGGAGCAGTCGAGCGGATTCGACACTTTTTGAGTGAAGCCGCTCGACCTCTGACAAGTAGGCTCTCTCTCCACCTTTCATCTCTGACGGCTTTGCCAGTGGCACGTCAGCCTCGTAGCCTCTCACTGCGGAATCGAGCTTCTTCATCAGATCGGGTGGGTATGTCCAGGCCTTCCCGGGTTGAATGGGGAAACCGGATACCATGAACCCGTTTACTGGGTAAGGGGGATAGGTTCCCGGAACGTTGAAGACTCCTACCCTAAACCCAGCTTTAGAACAAATGTCCCATATGCATCCCATTTCAGGAATTGTCCTGCCGTGTTTGATCTGAAGGTCCCTGCCGATGTAGATGAAACCTAGGTTCCCTATCTTCGCCGGATTCTTCCCTGTGGCAAAGCATTGCCAGGCCGGCACACTTGACGGTGGTACAATTGATTCGAGGACCCCGTGCACGCCTCGCTGGGTGAGACGTTTGAGATTGGGAAGTTTGTCAATCCACTTCTCAATTAGGTGAGGAGAAGCCGCGTCCAGGCCTATTACCAGAGCCTTCAATATCAAGCACCAAGGCCCGGTCTTCTCTCTTGGTCGCCCTGAGGGAATGCGGCTTTAATGTCGTGAAGGATGCTGTTCCAGACCGTCTCGGGAGGATCGTCGGTGCTGACCCTTCTTAGCCCAAAGGCGCCCACAAGCTTGCTGTACTGCGCCTTCTCGTTGATGATGTACTCGAAAGTGTGCTCCGGCCGATCGGTGAGAATTCTCTTAACGTCAGCATCGAAGACAAAGGAGACGTCAGGGCGGGGAACCATGCGTAAGAGCAGCTTTTCCAAAGGCACCTTCATCCCGTTGCCCCAAGAGCCGGCCATAAGATCGTACAGGTACCGGTCCGCCACAGTACTGTATCCGAGGAGCTTACGAATCCTGATTCCGCCCGCCAGGAACGGCAGATAGATGAATAGATAGTAAGCTGATGAAAGGACGCGTACGGGCGCTATCCTCTCGAAGTCGGTGGTACTCTCGAACCTGAGAATCCTCGCTGCTCTTCTCAGTATGAAACCAAGCGGGTCCAAGAGATCTTGATGCCTGAGATAGGAAAACCTTAGACCCTGCCTGTTCAGGAGATAGTAGCATTTACCGGCATTCGTGGACTTTCCGGTTCCATGGGTCCCACTCAGTGTCACGAGCACCGTTCGCATTCACCAGACCTTCTTGAGAAGCCGATCACCGGACACCGCGTTGACAAAGTTCAGAAGCAATAGGGGAGGAGCGAGCCAACATCTGACAGCACTTCCGAGACGGCCCCTCGCAGTATCCCGTGCCGCCTTGAGGAGGAAGACCATTACTTGCGCAGGAAGAGGGATGCGGTAGGGAAGAACGAGCCTATCCTTTCCAAGAAAGCCCAGCCTGTCGGTGCCGAAATTCCTTACTGCTTCTTCTCTCAAACGCGTAACGTGGGGAAAATCGACCTCGCACGCTTCTAAGAATCGCTCCACGATTGAGAGATAGAAGAGGAACGCGTCCTGGGTCCCAGTCCTATCAATTCCGTCTATTATCTCGTGACTGGGACAACTACGAGTCATATTGGCAAAATCGATGATGTCAGAGAGCTTCAGAGCGTTGTGACGAAACATTGCATGGATAACTCTTATCAGAACGCCGTCCACGTCAGATGTGAGCCAAACTTCGCGGCCGTTTACATTTTCTTTCTTGCGGTGTTTCAGAACGTCTTCCGGTGCCAGGTATTCTTCTCCGAGCTGGCTGATAGTAGGGTAGATTTCGAAGTCGTGCACAAATTTCGGCAGGTAGCAGCTGAATTTGCCGACAAGTTTGTCGCAATGTGTCAGATCCTGCGGGCGAACCCTGTATTCGGTCACAAGTAGATCCTTGGCTCTGCGGAACTCAGGAGGAGAGGGAACCAGAAAATCTAGGTCATGGCCTATGTCGGGCAGGGAGTCGAAGGATTTTATCAGCACGAAGGGGATTCCTCGCTCCTCGAAGGCCCGGCTCATTTGGTCGTATAGTTCCCATGCCTCTGTTGCTCCGTCCTTCGCGGCCCGTGCGACCGGGGCAGGAACCCTCAGCTGGGAAGCTGTCCTGAGCAGTACCTTGTTGAGCTTGGCGAGCTCCACGAATTTCTCAGAGTTGATCGGCAGGGACTCCTTTCGAAGGAGGACTCGAGCCAAGATCAATGAGTCAGCCTCTTTTCTGGCTGTTTTCACTATTCCCATCGATTCGAGAAAATTCATCCGCAAATGATTCACCTCTCTCAAAGAAGGGACTGGTACGTTTCGAAGGTCTTCGCTGCCACGTCATCCCATGACAGAATCATGTCAGAGCTTCTTTTCCTAGCCGAGTATGATTTCGGGTCCTCCAGAACCAGGGACATTGCATTGACCAATTTCTCCGTCTCGACCGGAGGCTCAACAGCCGTAGCCAATCCGGCCGTTACAAACTCGGATAAGGCGGAGGAGTTCGCCACTATGGCAGGGGTGCCAACAGCAGCTGCTTCCGCAACCACGATCCCATAAGCTTCAAGATAGGACGGTAGAACAAACAGAGTGCTCGACTGGTAGAGCTCGTATAGCTCCGGCTTCGTCAATCCCTCGAGCCATTCCACGCTCGAACCCAGCTTGAGCTGCCCTGCTTGGGACAAGAGTTCTTCCTTGACCGGACCTCTCCCCACTATAGTGAGTTTGAGAGAAGGGTTCTTTGCCTTCAAGACGGCAAACGCCGTCAAGATCTTGTCCACATTCTTGTACTTCTCCAACCGGCCCACGAAAAGAATTCTGGGAGACGCAGGCGGAGACCATGAATAGCGAGAGAGAAGTTCAGAGTCCACACCGTTAGGTATCACGGTAATCTTGCGCGCCGCACTGGGAAAGGCCTCGCCCATTATTCCCGCTTCGAACTCCGACACGCAGATCAGACAATCCGCCCGGTCCATGACCATGCCCAACACCGGCCGAGATGCTTCGAAGAATAGCTCTCCAAGGCTAGAACTGAATTTTCCATGAAAATGAGGAGTGAAGACAATCGAGCTACCACTCTTGCTTTCAAGGATTGCCGCTAGTGGACCTGGAACATCGTGTATGCTATGCAAGTGGAGAATACGCGAACGACAAGATCGAAGGATCTTGACAAAACTCGCCGACATTGGAAAATGATAGTTTCCCCCCGGTGCGAAGGATCTCACTCTGAATATCGTCGAACCGTTCCCTAGGCTCTGGGTCGAGGGAAGGCTCCCTGAGGGGTCTGTGGTCACAACAGAAACCCTGCGAAACCGGCCAGATGCCCTTGTGGTGAGCTCTGAGACATGAGTCTCCACCCCTCCAATATACGGAGGATATCGGGGACTCACATACGTTATGCTCTCCATGACGTCCTCTGGACCCTAAACCATAATGGAGGAGTTGAGGCAGTAATAAACTCTGAAACGAAATGCGAATGGAAACAAAAATCTAACCGGATACCAATGTATAGTCCTATATCCAAAGGTGCATTTGGTAATATGCCTGAATTTGAAATCACTTGCCGATACGGGGCGCGGGCCCAATCTCAAAACTGAGTCGTTCATTGACCCAGCCGGTTTTCTTCGATCTTTTCCCAAGTCAGCTGTTTGTTGCCCCGCGCCTCCTGATACAGGGCGGCCAGCATTATCACGTTGTTAGTCAGGTAGGTCGCGCCCATCTGCCTTAGACTGGGGACCAAGACTATCACAGCTAGCCCCGCTAGGGACAAGTACAGAACGGGTGGAGAGATTGCGACTACCCAGATCGTCAACGCGGCAAATGGGACAAAGAGAATCGGGTTGACAGCGTACAGGAAAAACTCCATCGGAAAGATAATTCCCGCTGGAGTTGAGCGTCTAGTGAACAGGCGTCGATGACCAAGAAATGCCTGGATCACGTGCTGGCCTCGCCTTATCTTCTGCCTGAACCGAGCACCCCAAACTCCAGGGGTCGGCTCGAAGAACACTACGTCCTCTGCACTAATTGCGCGGAGTCCCTTCTCCACCATTGCCAAGGCCGCATCCGTGTCATCCCCTCCGATCCGAGTGTCGAAACCTGGCAGATCCTCCCGACGAAAAAGCTGGATCTCCCCTTCGGCGACTGGAGTGCTGTGAATCTTGGACTCGCCAATTCTCACCGCGCGGTAGATCGACCGGTAGGAATTCTCCATGCCGACAGGCAGACTAGACCCCGGCGCCTGGCTAGCATGAACCCCCGAAACAGAGCCTACCGATGGATCCGAGAGATACTTTACAGCGTTTCGCAGAGTCTCCTTGTTCCACAAACACTCAGCGTCACTGATACAGACGAGCTCTCCTGACGCACGCTTCAAACCTGTGTTGAGCCCGGAAGCCTTACCTCTCCGCTCTGTTTCCTCTAACACAGTCCCTTTGAAGCCCATTTCCTCGAAGGCCCTCCGAGCTTGCATTGCGGTCCCATCAGACGAAGCACTGTCAACCACGATAAGCTCGACCTTGTCTCTTGGATAATCGATCTCGGCGAGGTTGCGTAGCTTCTTCTCGACTACCGGGCTCTCGTTGTATGTTGGAACGATGATGCTTACGGTTGGCTCCCACTCCTTGGAGAGGTTAAGGCCATAGCCTCTCGAGGAGGCCAATCTCCCCATTACGCCAAAGTATGCGAGAGGAATTCCGACATGGACGAGGCCGACGAGAATCCAGGCAACAAGGAGGAGATTGATCAGGAAAACTCTTCCTCCTTGCGAATGTCCCCATGTCGCGACGCGATTTTCGGGCTATCGAGGCGGGAGATCTTGAATCCATCACGACCATACCCGGTCACAAGCTCAAGCTGAAGATCTCCGGGCCGGCCTTTGTCCCCATACTGAATGGACACGTTCCCGTTGTGCGTCTCGATGCGGGAGTTTGCCCGATGAGTCCACCACTCAGCCAATTCTACTAGAGTTAGAATCTCGCATTCGGGATCAGACGTGAACTTCTCGAGAAGGCGATAGTACTCCTCAGCGTTCTCCGGTTGGCCAAACTCGTAGTCCGGGTGGACTAATAGAACACACGCGCCACCGACGCCGCGGATCCACTGCGAAACCCGAAAGAGCTCCTCAACAGCCTCCGAAGTGGCAAGACCGCTCACCCTGATGAGCTGGTGGTCCTGAGGTAGAGAAACCGGAATCTCTAACACACCTGACACGAAGAATGGGAAGACAGTTCCGACCCCATGCTGCCTGAGAGATGTGGGCGAGAGAGGTTCCCAGCTCGGCGCGGAAGAATCGTACATGTATCCTGCCTCTCCCAGCGCGCCCAGTAGTTCTCGTCCATGCTGGAGTAGAGGGGACCTGAACCCTCGAACTTCTTTTTTGCAGAGGGATTCAAGTCGGGATTTGCACCTGCCGACCCTTTCCACCTTGTTCTCGAAGCTCTCGAAAATCAGCCGGCCATCATGTTTCGTATCGTGCCCCCCAACCTCCCCAGCACTTGCCAAGGAGATCAGTAATTGGGATGAAAGGGGATACCGTTCGCTGGGAATATTCCAAGTCGAACTCACTCCCAGCTTAGACTCTATCTCCGCACATCTTCCCGCGCCCTTCGCAAGGCCAAGCCTTGTCTCCACATCGTGGGTGATTGCTAGCGCGTGGGACTTTCCTTTCCTCCAGAAAGCTATACGCGGTATTGCACGTCCTCCCGCGATAACCAGGCTTGCCAGAAAGACAACCCGAAGGCATTCAACAGGAAAGAGCTTGTCCTCGGTAAGTTCTGTGACAGCATCCGGGGCCCTGAATGCTCGACTCCTGATGAAAGAAGGGATTGCTCGATACGAGAATGGAAACTTTGTGACAAGACGAAATTTTCTGCTCGGAACTTCTTCGAGTCCCCCGGTGACCAGCCTTTCGTACTCGGAAACCAAGTCCACCGATGACAAGTGAACGCGTGTATCGCGGATCTTGGAGAGTACTGGTATCTCGCCATCGCTGATCACAGGCTCGATGTCGGGTCCTGAGAACTCATTCACTTTGGTCCTCATCGAAACCGAGACATCGGGACAAACTGGAAGTCGAAGCATGGTGTCCCTAGTACGGAGCGTAAGGCCGTATTCTTTCGCAATATCTCTGGAGTCTTCCGGTCCCGTTGGGAACATGATGACCCCTGCGCTGGTCGTCGCTTCGGTCCGCGTTATCATCCCAGACGAGACGAGAATTTGGTTCTCTTCACGGGGAGGACTGGCAACAAAAGGTATTTTCCAGAATTCAGCGCATTCTCGCAAGACTCGAACGTTCGTGTCCTGTCTGCCTCTCAGGACTATTCCTTGAGCAATAGCCGGTTCCAAGCCTATTTTTTGACCCCGAGTTTCAACATGAACACCGGCCCAACTATCTGCCACCAGTCTTTGAGGGGAGAAATGTGTGAGTATTTTCCCTTCCTGATTTCCGTATAGTCTTTTGAGACCGGTCTTTCTGCAAACTTGTAGCCTAGTGTGAGAGCCTTGTAATGCAAATAATACTCCAACTCGTAGTTGTCAAGCCAGTTCTGCCATACGTTGACTCGTTGGTCTTTTAGAATCGAGGATCTATAGGCTCGGAATCCGTTCGTAACCTCCGTACAGTGGACACCGGTCATCGAAGTCCAGATGAACGGAAACAGGCGGGTGAAGATGCTTCTCAGGAACGGATTCTTTTCCCGTCGTCCTCCGGGGAGGAACCGAGATCCTTGGACGTAGTCAATCCCCTCTTTCAGTATCGGTGCGGTCAGCCTAGGAATTTCCCTAGGATCATCTTTCCCATTCCCAGCCATCACCACAATCAGGTCAAACTTGTTGTCGAGGGCGTAACTGTATCCTTGCCTGATCGCGTAGCCGATTCCCTTCCTCTCAGGATTATGGATCAAGTATATTGGAACATTGATGCGTCGGCGGGCTTCTTCGATCCGCTTCAGCGTCCCGGGCGATGGGCTGTCAGCGACTACACAAATCTCGTCAACGACGCCCGGCTCGAATCTCTCTAAGACCCTTCCTACCGACAAGGCTTCGCTGTAGATTGGAATTATCGCAAGAGTTTTCGAAAGCGAGTCCCTTACCTGTGAAGTTCTCTCTGGCCCACGACTCGGGCTGGATTGCCTACTGCGACCGCGTTGCTAGGGATATCTTTTGTAACCACTGAGCCGGATCCGATGAGCGCGTTTTCGCCGATGGTTATTCCCGGGTTTATCGTACACCCGGCCCCGATGGATGCGAACTTTTTGACCCGGGTCTTCAACAGAGACCAGTCACCGCTGCTTCTAGGATATTTGTCGTTGGTGAAGGTGACGTTGGGCCCGATGAAAACGCCGTCCTCTATCGCTACTCCGGTCGGGATGAAAACAAACGGTCTGACCTTACAATTATCCCCTATAGTGACGCCTTCTTCGATGTAGACGTAAGCGTCTATTTTCGTGTTCTTGCCGATAGTGCAGCCGTAAAGGTTTACCTGGTCGTAGACTCGGGAACCTTTCCCGATCTTAGATTTCTTGATAACAGAATATCTCGGGGTTTTCCTCACTTTGCGGGGATCTCCTCGGCAGTAGGCATCTGAACCTGCATCGTGCGCTCCTGACGGATAGATTCACGTGCAGATTCCAGGACGCTAACTACCCGGGCCCCGAGGACCCCGTCTGACTGGTTGGAGAAAGGTTTGGATTCTCGACTGCTGGTCATACAATTCAGGAAGTGTTCGACCTCTTCCCTCAACGTGTTGCTAGGCGTGATCGATATCTGCTGGGTGCCCTCCGCAGTCCGGAGAACGCCCTTTTGGTCCGAGCAATCTAGATACGCTTCCGCCTTACTCCCGACCACGGTCACTTCTCTCCGCTTCTCTCTGCTCAACCAGCTAACCTCAACTTGCGCGGTTAGATCTGCGGCGTGCTCCGCTATTATGAAAGCCAGCTCCTCGTTCTCCTTTGTCCTATACCCCTTGCCCCTGCAAGTAACCTTGGTCGGCCACTTGTCAAGGAGGTAATTGCAGATGTCGAACGGATGTGGCGCAAGGTCCGTGATGACTTCCCGGAAGCCTTGAGGAGGCAGGAAACCCGTCCATACGAATCGGAGATAGAAGAGATCGCCGAGGACGCCGCTAGCGAGGGCTCTTCTCAGCTCTCTGACCCCATTGTTGAACCTGTGAATGTGGCCCGTGCAGAGGACAAGATTGTTGTCCTTCGCAAGCTGCACGAGCTGGTACGCATCTTTCGATCTCAGGGTGAGGGGTTTCTCGACTAGAACGTTCTTTCCGGCCTTGAGGAAATCGGAAGCAACTTCGAAGTGGGTCGCGTTCGGGGAGCAGATGTGAACACCGGACAGTTTCGGGTCTGTGAGAAGTTCGTGATAGTCCAGTTTGTAGTCTAGGGGACCAAACTCGCTCTGGCAGTGGGATAGCATGGTGGGGGAGTTGTCAACTACCGCATGAACTTGGACGCGTCCCGTAGTTCTGCCAACGTCCAGAGTCTCACGGATTACCTTCTTTCCCCAATACCCCGCCCCGATGACGGCGATTCTGAGAGGTTCCACGCTCCAAGCCTTCCTAGTGGTTTCAGGAGTCCTGA
>WNGM01001305.1_pt1 | contig 39669 bp, 42 predicted proteins | sample 5400571 | NCBI WGS metagenome assembly WNGM01 (sample SAMN13153378, study PRJNA577476) | soil metagenome | isolation source: 100 cm soil or saprolite under Garry oak tree replicate 2 | place: USA:California | collected 2016-06-15 | reverse complement strand
GACCAGCATCGTCATCCCGTCTTCCGGCGAAAGTCACCCACAGGATGAGCTTTCGCCGGTTAACAAAGTTCATCGGGAGCGAGGGATCTCTCCTGCGGGCGGCGTCGCGATTTGAAGCTGTCATCCCGAGGCCCGAAGGTCGAGGGATCTGCTGTTCGCCTTTAAGGTGCGACCGACGGCAGCGTACGCTCTGCTGGTCGTACGGGTGCCATCCTGACGGCATTGTCGATTCTCGCCAAAAATTAATCCTCCTCGACCAACCGAACTCCCAGCAGCACTTATTTCGAATGCGGTGGCAGTCGTTTTCCTTCTCACGCGCTCGAAAACGGATGCGCTCCAAGCCGTTTAGAATGACATTCTTGCACCAAATGGCGAAGCAACTCCCATGGAATGATATCCTTACAAAAAAAGGGGGAGGGGGGAGGGGCTGCTTAAGTATCACTTTAAGTTTAGCCTGCTTCAGACGGCACCCATGGCAATCTACAAATGCCCCAAACTAAGCGCCGTAAAATGAACACTTGCGGAAAAAGAGCAGGGGGAGGGGGGCCCGTTTTTCTCTGTGTACTCTGCGCCTCTGCGTCCTCTGTGTTAACTCCGGTGGGCGTGAGCGGGGCGCGGTTCTCGTGCCAATGACCGGTTAGGATGACGCGAATGTGACGAGCACGATTTCGGGGTTCGTTCCCACGCGCAGGGGCGGGCCCCAGGTGCCAACGCCCCAGGAAGTGAAGACCAGGAGCCGGCCGAAGCGGTGGAGGCCATGAACATAGCGGCCGTAGACCCGGGACGTGATCCAGGAAGCGGGAGGGAACTGCCCGCCATGAGTATGGCCGCAGAGCTGAAGCGAAATTCCCGCCTCCTCGGCGATGGGCAGCCGGTGAGGCGCATGCACGAGCAAGACACTCGCCCGTTCGCGTGAGATTGAGGCGCCTTGCAGAATCGCCCGAAAGCGCCCGGGATCGATGGTTTCGCGGTAATGCACGCCGACGATTTGCAGGCCGTCGAGTTCAACTTTTTCGTTATTCAAGACGCGAACACCCATCTGCGAGACGGCTTGCAGGTATTTGGCGCGGCTGGTGAATTCTTCGTGGTTGCCGGTTACGAAAAATGCGCCTAGCGGCGCGGAGAGTGCGGACAAAGGCTCGGCCAGGGCTCCAATATCGGCGGCCGTACCATCATACATATCGCCGGCGATGAAGACTACGTCAGGGCCGAGCTGATTAACCTTGGCAACGATTCGCCGCATGAAGCCGGCATTGCGGACGTGCCCCAGATGCATGTCGCTTACGAGCGCGGCCACACGTCCCCGCCAATGCTGCGGCACGTCCGGCAATTCTATGCTGATTCGATTTACGCGAACGCGGGCGGCATTGATCAGGCCATATAGACCCATGACCATAGCGGCGGCAAACAATTCATCGGCGATCCTATTTGGGGCTATTTGCAGATTCGTCAGCCGCGCCAAGCCGAGGACAATCCAGCAGCAGGCAGCCGCGAATAGACAGAAGGTCATGAGCCCAACCCAAATCGCCGAGATCACGTAGAAGGCACGCACAATGGGGTTGAAATACCGCCATGCAAGTAACGAGGCGCTGACAAAACTCAGCGCAGCCAGCGGAAATACAACTCGCAAGATGGCGAGAGTCCTGGGGTCGAGCGAAGGATGAAACACGATCCAGGTCTCGTAGAGAAACCAGTTCGCAAGAAAGAGGATGGATTGAACAACGATGATGAGCCTGCGGAATCGTCTCGGCCGCGTGCGGCTGGATTCTTCGGATGTTGGTTTTTCGGCTACGGGCCGCGGAGGGGAAGCCCCCATTGAAGACTCTGATTCCAAAGGCGGGTTCGCCTTGCTCATAAAGAGCTAGAATAAACGCATGGGAGCGTAAAGCAATGGCAGTTCGAGGCGCGCAGCAGCGGATCATTTCCGTGATACACGGTTGGCAAGAAGTGGAAATCCGGCCGCACCGCTACGGCGGGCTGGAGTTCCGCTTAGGCAAACGCGAATTGGGACACATTCACGGCGATGGCCTCGTGGATATTCCGTTTCCCAAGGCAGTGCGCAACGAAATCGTCGCCGCCGGAGAGGCTGAACCGCACCACATCTTGCCGAATTCGGGGTGGGTCAGCGTGTTCTTGCGGGCAAATGAGGACGTTGACAAAGCGATTGGCCTGCTGGAACGTTCCTTCCAGTTGGCAAAGGCGCGCCGGACCAGGGCAACAACGGCGTCATAATCAGTCCCGTTCGCCTCCGACCCTTGTCTGCGAACGCGTTTGCCGCGAATTGACCGGCGCAACTGGACTTTTATTATTGCGGGTTTTTCTTTCTCCCTAGAAGGCCGCCGAGCTTATCGATGGCTTGGCCGAGGTCTTTGCTATTCGACGGAATCGCGGTGTTGCCGCTTTTGAGGCCGTTGGCGAGACCGCCGACGATGCCCTCTACGTCAGGGACAATTTGAGGGTTCGAGGTCGTGCCCTGAACTTTAAACGGTATGCCTCCGCTTCCTGCGGCCTTGGCCAGGTTAGCTTGGCCAGAGGGATTACTCTGGCGGCCCAGATGCGCGATCATCTTGAAGTCAAGTTTGTGGTCCGCGGATATGGTGCCGTTTCCCGTCATTGCGCCGATCGACGGCACCACCACGTTGAGATTTTCGCTGCGGATGCCTTCCGGCGTGACGCGAAAATCGGAACTGAGCGTTTGAATATCGGTATCGCCCACTCTGTTGATGCCGCCAAAGGCGGCGAGCGCTCTCATCCTCGAGCCCAGGTCGAAGCCGGTTAACTTCGCGTTCGAGAGGTTGACCGGGCCGGTGATCACCAGTTTATCCACAGGACCGTTGATGGCGAGGTTCGCGTTGAGCCTACCCTGCTTCAGGGATGCTCCCGAAGGAAGGGTTATCCCCAATGCTGGCAATACCGACTCCAAATCGGAGGCGGGCATATTCTGGCCGGTCAGCTTCATTTGCACGGATGCGACCGCTCCGGAATCGGTGAAATTCCCCGTGAGATCGGCGACCGCTTTTCCGATGTGCACGTCGCCCCGTCGCAACTGCCCGGTTTGAGGCTTCAACTCATAGGTAGTTTCATAATTGACGTCTACGGGCTGTGCGGCGGGAGAGCCGGCGGGGACGAGCTGCAGGCGGGTTGCCGTGACCTTGCCGTCGGAGGTTGCCGTGTGCCCATCAGAATTGAGAGTTCCGTTGAAATAGATCAGGCCCCGGATTCCCGCGGAAGGATCAATGAAACCGGTCGCCTTCAGATCCAAATTCTTGACTTCGAGGCTCGCGTTCAAGGGTGTGGCGGCGCTGTCCTGTGAGTTCAGCGGTCCTGCCTTGCCTGTGAGTTTGATAGTGCCGTTGCCGGGAGTTCGAGCAGTAAGTTCAAATGGAAACTGCGTCGTATAAGAGAGATCCGAGGCTTTGATGTTGACCTGGTCGTATGTGTGAGGGCGGGCGTTGCCGCCGGTTTTACCGACGACCATGGTCCCGTTCTTTAAGGAAAAACTGCGCACGGAAAGGTCCGGGCTGGAGCCGCTCCTAGGCCTCGCCGCGGTGGCATTCTTGCTTTGGGTCTGGCTGGCCGCTAGCGTGGAGAAGTTCCATGCCCCAGCCGGAGAGCGAAGCAGCGTCACACTGGGTTGGTCTATGGTCAAACCGGTGACATGGATGGCGCGCGAGAAGATCAGAGGAAGCAGTTCCAGATTCACGCTCAGGGATTTGGCCCTCAGGAATGGGCCCGTATTGAAGGAGGGATCGTCGGAGATGCTGATATTGTCGACGGCAACCCCGCCAGAGAGTATCGACAGGCGAATATTTCCGATGTCGACTTTGCGATTCAAAGCGGTGTTCAGCGAGGACTCGATCTCAGGACGGAACCGATTGGCGTCGATCACGAAGGGCAGGAGCACCGCGACGAGCAACAGAACTACGACGACGCCTCCAATGATGTAAATCAACTTACGAGCCATGTTCAGCCTCCCGGCTCAGAATCTATATAGAATGTAGCCCCTTGAGCCGCCCAGTCGATACGCGGTTACATGCATTGTTAGGCACCGCATACCGAGAATATGTTACTTCGTACATCATCACCCTGATATGTTCCTAGGACCAGCTTGAAAGTTATCGGAGGTCAAAGAATAATGCGTCCAGCAAGACTCTCGCCGTGGATTTGTGTTATCGCTCTGCTTGCGTTGTGCGGGTGTTCATCTCAACCCAACAGTAATCCTGGCGCCGCATCGAATAGCGCCAGCCCCGCGGCCGAGCAGGCGGCGCCAAAACAGGAGCAGGCGCCACCCATTATCGTTCCGGCCGGAACCGCAATCAGCGTCACCGTGGACCAGTCCGTCAGCTCAAAGGACGCCGCGCCGGGATTGCACGTGGAAGCTTCGCTGGCGGAACCGATAGTTGAAGATAACCGGGAGGTGATTCCGCGCGGAGCGAAGGTTTCCGGCGAGGTAACCAACGCGAAATCTGCGGGCCGGTTCAAAGGCAATGCCGAGCTGGGCATTACGCTCACTTCGGTCGTGATCCACGGCCACAGGCACACAATTCACACCAGCACTTTCAGTGAAGCTAGTAAAGGCCGCGGAAAGAGGACTGCCGAAGGTGCCGCGATCGGCGCGGGCGCGGGGGCGATCATCGGCGCGCTGGCGGGCGGCGGCAAAGGCGCTGCCATCGGTGCCGGCGCCGGAGGTGGAGCAGGAGTGGCAGGAACGGCGCTGACCGGGAATCGGGATATTACGATCGCGCCCGAGACGAAGCTTAATTTTAAGTTGACGAGGGCCCTGGAGATTCCCCAAAAGTAAGCTGAAGGCGCTATCTTAAGGCACAGAAACGAACCGCTTCGCTGAGCCACAAACGCGCCCCACACTTCGCATATGGCGCGAAGAATGGGTTCCCCAATTTCATAAAGAAATCGAAGGCGCTTAGCAGCAGATAATTACGGCCGAGTTCGCCTAGCGCCGCGTTTGTTTAGCGCGCCAATGCGGTATCGGCAGGCGTATCAGTGGAGAAGCCTGTGGGCCGCGGCCGATATCCATTTCTGGTTCGGATGCGATAGTTCTTCGACTTCTCGCCGATGAGTTTCACGGTGATGGTACGCCAGCCGCGATTGGGATTTGGCTGGGGATAATAGCTCAGCGCATAGAGGTGCGAAAGATCATCGCGGACGGAAGCGAAAGCCTGCTCTTGTTCCTTCCAGTTCTTAGCGAAGTAGGCCTGGCCACCGGTGCTCGCACTCATGCGCTCGAATACGGCGGTGCTCAGGGGATCTTGTTTCGCTTCTCGCGTGCTGATCATATAGATGGGAATGCCTTCCGATTGCGCCAACTCTCCCACACCTTCGGGGGGCACCATACTGGCATTGTCCGGACCATTGGAGAAGACGACGACCACCTTGCGGCCCGTATACTGGCCCGCGTCTCTGAGAACGAGCAAGAGGGCGTTGTACAGGGCGGCGTCGGCTCCCGCCACAGTAGAACGCACGCCGCGCAACACTTGCGAGCGGTCCGTCGTGAGCAGGGCATCACGCGCAGTATCGCGGCTGTACGAGTAGAAGGCAATTTTCGCGGTGCTATCCAGAGAACGAACGAAATCTGAAATGGCATCCTGAGCGAACACAAAACCCCGATACATATAATTGCTCGTATCAAAAAGGATAAAGACATTGGCGCCTGCAGAGCTGAATTGAGGCGATGCGGACGTTCTGGGCCTCGAATCGGCAACGCTGGATGCCGGAGGATTCGTGGCTGGCTGAGAGGGATTGAGGAGCATGATCGGTTCCAGGTTCCCTTCTTCAAAGGTGGCCAGCTTCTGGGGAATACTGTCCTCGACAATTCCGAAGTCCGAGGGACGCAAGCCGGTCACATAATTTCCTTTTCGGTCGATGACCGCCACATTCAACTGCACCATATCGACGTTCACGCGAAAGACCGTATCATTATCGACATCGGAGGCCGACGCATTATCGGCAGGCGGAGGAGGCGGGGTGCTTTCCTGACCGTGGACCGTGGAATTGAGCCCCACAAGCGAAAATAGCGCGACGCAAAGTGCGACTAGGTAATGTCGTCTCATCATTCCTCCGAGGGTGCCCGGGGCTGGCCTGGCGATGTTCATTTCGAGATGGCTTTAGCGATTTCGAAGATTAGAAACCAGCAGCGATCGCGCTCTTTGGCAATGGAGCGACCTTTCCTTGCCGGAATTCTTCTCCGGTTTGCCGCATAGCGCGGAGCACAGCCTGCCAATCCTCGAAATGCGTAGCAAAAATCTTCTCGATCATTCGATGCGTCAACTCAGGAACCAAGCGATTCAGCATTACCGGCGAATAACCTAATTCATCCGCCAGACGCGCCCAGTACAAGTTATTGGATTCCCAGGATTCCGCCATAAGGCGGCTGGAGTAGCCCATGATGGCGGGAAACGGCTTTACGTTCAGCAATTCGCGGGCATAGGTTTGCGCCAGGGCCGGATGCGGCACGCCAAAGTCGCGAGAAAGCCGCTCCCAACTGACTTCATCGGGATAGCGGCTGGCCAGGCTTTCCAGTTCCCGGCCTGAGGCACGCCAGTAATTGTTCTCGCCAGGGAAACGCCTTCGGAACTCCGCCGCCAGGTAGAAAGTTTCCGCGGGTGTGACCTCGGCGAGGACCTGTTGAACGGCACGGGTACGCAGGTCGTTCTCGATCAACTCCTGTTTTTGAGGCAGGGTTCGGTCGGCAAGTACATCCAGGACGCGCTGACGCAAGTCTGCATTGTCGGCGGCAACAGAAAGGAGCTCTTCGCCGGCGCGCTGGTAAAGAGTTACGGCGTGCAATTCCGCGGGCGTCACTCGCCACCAGCGGGGAAGCACGGCGCTGGTGAGCAGGCTGGGAACGAGGTCTTCCCATACGAGGGCCTGCACGTTTTCCGGAACGATGAAGTCCTGTTCCGTTTGAGCGAGGACGTATGGCAGATCGGCCAGCGATCCCACCAAATGAGCTCCGCCTCCCGCCGCCCAGCCACGGCCGAACAAGAGCGGCGTATGCCAGGCTTGGTCGCTGGATACAACGGTCAGCCCGGCGAAATCATGGTAGCGCACAAAAAGAGGGTTATTGTGGAGCATTTGCGCGCCGGGCGGCTCATAGTAGGCGTAGTTCAAGCCCACCAAAGTGTCTCGTAGAAATGGCGCGAGTTGGCCGCGAGCGTCGGCCGCCTCCTGGGGGGAGCGCGGCGACTGGATGATCTGAACGAGGGTTCGTCCGGTCTTCAGCTCGGTTTGGCGATTATCGTAGAGACCGCCGGCCCAGGCCGTCCTTTCGCGATTGGTGAAAATCGGCCGGGGCATCTCGAATTCTCGAAGCTCGTTGGCAAGCGGAACCAGAGCCTGCGCGGTGGTTTGTCCTTGCGCCAGCCGGTTCAAGCCGTTCGCGAGCGAGAAGAGTGTGTCGAGCGAAGCAAGCCGCTGCGATTCCATGACGGCGCGCATGCGGTTAGCCAGCAACTGCCGCACTTGCCTGCCATCGGCGCTCGATTGCTCGGGTCCCGCAAGCAGGGCGATCAGCTCATTTTCCGAGACAGTCGCGGGGCCGGACGCGTCGTGAAGGATGCCGGTTAACGAGGCGCGCCCTGCATCGAAGATTTGCGTGGGGTTGAGCGCGTGGGCAAAAGGATTCAGCAAGCGCTGCCAGGAGTCGTTCAGAGTTGCGCTGGGAATTTGTGCTTGTCGCGCCAGAATTTCCCACAGTCCGATGTTTGCCTGCAAGATGCCGATGGCATTGGCGCGCACGGTGCGGTCGGGAATTTGATCGAGCGTCTGGGCGACAGCGAGGAAACGCGCGATGGACGGATCGTCCAGATCGTGGAACTCGGAGAAGATCAGGTACTGATCGTTGAACTTCGCGAATTTATCCGCCAAGAGCCGCACGGTTTGCGGGCTGAGACGTCTATCGTGAGGTCGCGCGCGGTCAATTTCCGAGAGCGTCAGGAAAATTTGCAAAGGGCCGTTGTTGAGCGATCTCGAAAGCCCAAACATACCCTCGACAAGTTGCTCGGAAGTGTTCCAGGTTCCGGCCTTGTGAGCCCACCCCGAGGCAATTTTGGAAGTGGGCTGGTGGCGGACGATCTCCTTCCACACTTGAAGATTGCCGGGAATGAGCGGTGCGTCCTTGGATTCAAACTGGAGCCGCGTTACCAGCAGCGAAAGCCCAGGATTGGGACGAAATACGAGGAACTTGGCGGGTCCGGGATGCGGATCATTTCCGCGAAGGGCCTGATAAAAACGCGCCAGCCTGCGCGGATCGGTGAAATAAGCCAGCTGACCTTGCTTCAGCCGGGAAAGCGTGTCGAAATAGGCGGCCAGCCAGCCTTCATCTCTAGACCACAACTTGGTCATGAATTCTTCAGGCGACTCCGGCGCCGCGCCGACCAATTGCCTCCATGCCGGTTCGGCGGCCGCTCCGCCAGGAACGACAACGCGACCAGAGCGAATCGAGAGTTCAGAGCCATAGAAATCGAGCATCGCGGCAAACGGCGCAAGCTTCGGCAGTCCAGGAGCTCGCCGGAGGAACTCGCGGGTTTCGCTATCCATGCGCGCCAGGGCCCAATAAAGGCGAGCCTCGACGGGGTTCCCAAGAAGCGCAGTGGTGAAATCGCCATTTATATTTTCGCTGTTTTTCTCGATCAGCTTCCAATCTCCGGCTTTGAAGATCAACGGCACCGGAGAAGAAGGATATTGGTAGACGAACGGCTGGCTTTCGCGCAGAGCCTGCTCGAACTCCACAATCGGGAAGCCCGAGTCATTGGCTATAAATGCGCGCTCAGGATCGGCAGTCTCTAGCTCGCTATCCGGGCCACAGCCCTGCTTCAGGCGGTAACCGATAATGCCAAGCAGCGGGTCCGCTTCACGGCAGTTGGCCACCCGGATAACTCCCTCGGTTCCCGCGAGCGATTGCAACTCTTTGGCTTGTTGCAGGTATCTTTTCAGCAGCACGAGGAACTCGGTGGGTTTCGGGTCTTTCTCGGGCGAGCCTCGATAGCCATCAATGACCACGTTGCGGGCCAGGAAAGGCAGCACTTCCCCGGGCGCGACTTGCTGGCTGATCGCCGCCATGCGCAGAAACGGCCGGAGCGGACCGGGAATCGTCACTTGTGATTGTTCGTCGGCGGCTTGGGACGACGTCTGTGCCTGGGGAAGATCAGTGGCGATCAGCAGGCTAGTGCTAAAGCACAGGCATAGGCACAGAAAAAACTTCTGAAGGAAAGGAGAACGGCCAACCGAAAATCGCATGGCCCCAACCTCCGGGTGAGCATCTGGCTGCTCGAACTAGTCACCGACGGGCACGGAGATGAGAGTAAATCGCCTGCCACTTGTCCCGCACCGCCGGCTTGATCAAAGGCCACACGGTTAGTCCTTGGTGCCCGCAGCCGGACGTTGGACCCGTGGCAGTGTGCTCAACCCTCGCGGGCCGCGCGCCGCCCGTTGTGGCCGGTAAGATTAGATCATCTTGCGAATCGGGTCAATCCATTGGAACCCGTAACGGGCCGGTGAATTTCTGGGATGTGAGGCAAAGGTTAACGCCGCCAATCCGCCGCTTGGCGGATCAGGCCATTCCGGCGAGGATTGAGCGGCCAACGTAAGTGGAAAGATCAGTGGCCGAAACCGCAAGATTCGATTAGTCTTGGCGTGCACGTCATCTTCGACGAACTCGCCGAACGTCGTTTAATAGTCCACCCCGATAGTTCACCCATACGAAGCTTGCCATCGGGTGTATGCTTTTACCGCAGTTTCTGAGAAAAACTCGCAGGCGTGTTTATGAACAAAATGAACAAATGGTGCAGAGTTCTGCCTTTGGCTATGCTGTTCGCGTTTTTGCTGGGATTGCCGGCTGCCGCGCAAGCCCCAATGCCGGCGTCCATTCCCAATGGCCTGCCCTCATGGGCCTATAATATTCCCGATAAAGATCAGCCGCCCCCTGCGCGGGTGACTGGAACGATCCGTGTGCCGGGCAGCGCCAAGGAATACGACGCGGCCCAGGTCCGCAGCACTACAAATCCGCCCGACTGGTTTCCCGACGAACATCCGCCGGCTCCCCAGATCGTCAGAGGTCCGAACGCACCTCCCGGGGCGGTCTGCGGCACCTGCCATCTTATGTCCGGTCAGGGCCATCCTGAATCCGCCGATATCGCCGGCCTTCCCGCCGAGTACATCGTGCGCCAGATGAAGTATTTCAAGAGTGGAGCCCGCAAAGACGACGAGCGCATGGGTCCGATTGCCAAGAATGTATCCGATGAAGATGTGCGTCAGGCCGCGGAATATTTTGCGGCTGTCAAGCCCATTTCCTGGGTGAAAGTTATCGAGACTGCCACACCGCCGAAAACATACGTCAGCAGCGACGCGCGCCATCGTGTTTTGGTTCCCGACGGTGGCACCGAGCCGATCGGCCATCGGATCATCGAAACGCCGGTAGATCCAATGCAAACATCGATTCGCGATCCACACTCGGCCTTCATTGCTTATGTTCCTCCGGGCAGCATCGCCAAGGGTGAGGCACTGGTGAAGACGGGCGGCTCCGGCAAAACGATTCAATGCGCAATCTGCCACGGGGACGACCTGAAAGGGCTCGGCGAAGTGCCTCGACTCGCGGGTTTGCAGCCGGTGTATATCGCGCGTCAACTCATCTGCATGCAGAACGGATCAAGCGCCGGCACTGCCGCGGCTCTGATGAAGAAAGTGGTTGCGAACCTATCCGAGGACGACATTATCTCTATCTCGGCATATCTAGGTTCGCTCCCACCGAAGTGAACATCGAGAGCTAAGAGCCCTGAGCCGAAGGAGGGAAGACGCCATGCGGGAGGCTAGGAGAATTCGGTACGCACTGGGCATCGCCATTTTTGCGGCGATGGCGATGATGCAGGCGCCGGGAAGTTTTGCCCAAAACGGCGCCGATCCCAATGCCGCTCCCAATCCGTATCACGTGGACGAGGGCTGGGCGAAGCTGCCCCAGGGCCGCAAGTGGGGCGCGGCAATCGGCGTGGACATCGATCGCGACGGCAAAAGCGTCTGGGTTTTTGACCGCTGCGGCACACCTGATGATTGCTCCGGATCGAATCTCGCGCCGATCCAGAAGTTCGATGCGTCCGGCAAGCTCGTCACCAGCTTCGGCGCCGGAATGTTCAATTATCCTCACGGTATGTTCGTGGATCGGGACGACAACATCTGGGTGTGTGACGGCCGAACAAAGAACGGCAAGGGGCAGACGGTAATGAAGTTCAGCCTGCAGGGAAAGCTCCTGATGACATTGGGCAAGCCCGGGGTCGCCGGGGATGGCCCAGACACTTTCAACGGACCCTCCGACGTTTTAGTTGCGCCGAACGGCGACATCTTCGTGGCGGATGGACATGGCGGTGAGACGAACGCGCGAATCGTGAAGCTGACGAAGGACGGCAAATTCATCAAGGGCTGGGGTAAGAAAGGGCCTGGCCCAGGCGAATTCGACACGCCGCACGGGCTGGCCATGGATTCCGCTGGGCGACTCTTCGTCGCCGACCGCGGGAATAGCCGCATTCAAATCTTCGACCAGAATGGCAAATTCCTCCAGGAATGGAGGCAATTCGGGCGGCCGAGCGGCATCTTTATCGACAAGAAGGATGTCATCTACGTCTCTGACTCGACTTCGACTGACAAAACCAATCCCGGCTTCAAGCAAGGCATCCGAATTGGGAAGGTCCAGGACGGCAAAGTCACAACTTTCATTCCATGGTCGGAAGGAAACACGCTGGAGGCCGTGGCGGCAGATGACCAGGGGAATGTCTACGGCGGCTTCACCAACACGATGAATTTTCGGAGATTCGCGAAGAATTAGTCCTGTTTTTTTGCGCCTGCGGCGATTACGCACGGCGTGGATGATCCAACAAAAAAGCCCCGCCGCGGAGTTCGGCAGGGCTTTTTTGTTGTTTAGCGCGTGCAAGTATTTCTAAAGCACGAGCCAGTCTAAGCCGCAGCTATTTTCCGCCGGCCTTGACGACCAAGCCGATTCCGAAGCGGATTTGGCCGGTTGACCACGAGCCAGGCACAGTTACACCAAGTATAGTAGTGCTGCCGATGTGCCTCAGAGTCCAGTCGAACTGCGGGACGCGCAGCGCGAGCCGGTCGGAGATGTTAATGTCCATTCCGCCGCCGAAGGCCATCCCCAGGCCAGTGGAGGATACGGCAGGCGTGGTTATGGACAATCCGCTCACGGGATCGGTCACACTAATGCTGCCTATCCCTTGCTTGAGGCCTCCGAACATGGCATGGACGAAAGGAGTGACCTTCGACCGACGGAACATGAGTCGCGGGCCAAAAAGGAACTGGTAGGAGTTCAGGCTGACGCCGGAACTGGTGATGCCGAAAGCGGTGAACCCAGGAATGCTCGAATACTGGCCACCGAAGTCACCCACGATGCCCAGGCGATGGGTAATGTTGAAGTTCGCCGACCCTTGCCAGCCCTTGAATGACTTCCGGGATGATGTCGGCAACCCGGTCGTCGGATCGAACGACGCCACTCCTGGAATGCTGGAGATGGAGAAACCGCCGAACACCTCCGCCTTCGGATAGATCACCTCTTGCGCAAAGCTCGAAATCGAGAAGAGGAATAACCCGATAGCCAAAAAGATCATTCGTCGCATTTGTTTTCTTCTCCTCTGAGAGATTTATTCCTGCCCGAAAGAGCGGGATCGGCTTCTTTCACACCCCGCTTATAGCCAATGCTAAATGCCGTACCCCTAGTCTATCTAGTAGAAGCTGGGAGGCTGAACTGGATAACTGGGTGGCTGTATCAGCCTGACTATTAACCAGATCAGGGCGGCAAGTACCACTGCGGGCAGAGGTCTTCCAGCCTACGAGTGCGGCCCAAGCGACGGCTGCAGGATGCAGATTTCAAATGATTTAGTACTTCTAGCCCTCCCAGGACGGAAGTGCTATCCAATTGTGGCGTGCCCAAGGATAGAATTCAGCGGACCCGGTCCCGAGCCTCGGCACCGTCTAGCGGAGCAGCTATGAAGCAAAAAACCGCCTTCCTTGCTCTTGTTCTTGCCGCATTGACGTTTCCCTCGCTGCGCGCCGATGGGCAAATCAACGGCCCCCTAGCGCCGTACAAACCTGAATCCGCGGCGGGCTCGATCCAGATAGACGTGGATATGGTGCTCGTCAACGTCAGCGTGACCGATCCCTACGGTCACCCGGTTGCGAATCTGGAAAAGAAAGATTTCCGGCTCTTTGAAGACAATCAGGAACAGGAAATCATGACTTTCTCCAGAGAAGATGTGCCCATCTCGATTGGAGTGATCTTTGATACCAGCGGGAGCATGTCCGAAAAAATGGAAACCTCGCGCCAGGCTGCGGCGCAGTTCTTGAAGACCTCCAGTCCCAATGATGAATTTTTTCTGGTCAGCTTTAATAATCGAGCCAGATTGGGCAGCCTCTTCACTTCCGATATCGAGCTATTGCAACAGCGGATGGCGTCACTGAAGCCTGAGGGCCGGACCGCCCTTCTGGACGCGATCGACTTGGGCGTGGCGCAAATGAAACATGCGCGAAATGACAGGCATGTTTTGCTCGTCATCTCTGACGGCGGGGATAATCACAGCCGGCACAGCGAAAGCGAGATCCGAAACCTTTTGCAAGAGTCCGACTGCCAGCTTTATGCGCTTGGAATTTTCGATGCGGACGACATGAGGAGAACGGCGGAGGAACGCAACGGTCCCAGCCTGCTTTCTGAGCTTGCCCAGATGACCGGCGGCCATCTTTTTCCGGTCGCAGGCCTGAGCGAATTGGTTGATCTTTCGCGCAAGATTGGCATGGAGCTGCGGACCCAATACGTCCTCGGGTATAAGCCGAGTGATATTCATCACGACGGCCGCTGGCGCCGCATCAAGGTCAGCCTTAAACCATCGAACGACCAGCCGCCGCTCACAGCACGCGCCCGCAGTGGCTACTACAGCCCGCGCGATTAGCCTGATACCCCGACTCTTTTATCGACCCATCGCGGGCTGCGCGCGATCTTTTTTATTGGCACCAAGCCATGCCAAAGTCGGATGGCCGAGCCGTGCTTGCCTCAGGAGACCTTCTTCGGATAGGCTCCCCCGATAGGTCCGCTGTTGCGTTCGGAGATGGCGACACGAGAGGAGAGACGCCGATGAAGATAAGAGCCCTAGCCGCAGCCATGGCAATGACGGTTGTTGGGATTATTTTCCTGTTTGCTCAGGCCGCTGCAGCGCAGGCGCCTGCGCTTCGCGTATTGGCCTCCAACGGCGTGCAGGGAGCGCTGAACGAAATCATTCCGCAATGCGAGCGCGCCATCGGCCATCCTCTGGCGGTGGAATTCGGCACCACCGCTTCACTCAAACCAAAGATCGAGAGCGGCGAGGCGTTTGATTTCACGATTCTGACTTCCGATGCGATCGATGCCCTGATCAAAGAAGGAAAAGTTGCGGCGGATTCACGCTCGAATGCCGCGCGCGTTGGGATCGGCATTGGCATCCGCGCGGGCGCGGCCAAGCCCGATGTGAGTACGCCGGAAGCGCTCAAAAAAGCGCTGTTGAACGCCAAATCGATTACGTACGCGGCCGCCGGCGCCAGCAGACCTCCCACCGACAAGATGCTTGCCAGCATGGGAATCGCCGACGCCCTCAAAACTAAAACGTTGCTTTTGCCGGGCGCCGAAGAGACATCAGCGGCTGTACGAGATGGGAAGGCCGAAATCCTGATCACTTTGATCAGTGAGATTGTGTCCGCGAAGGGGCTGGAATTGGCTGGTCCGCTCCCCAAGGAGTTCCAGACCTATGTCAGCTTTGCCGCCGGCGCCAGTCCGAACGCCAAAAACGGCGAGGCAGCCAAAGCTGCGGTCAAATTCCTGACGGGACCGAAGGCCGCGGCGGCCTATAAGGCCAAAGGCATGGAGCCAGTCAAATAGAGCGGCGGACGGCGCGGCTTGGTAACGCCCTACTGAACGACGGTGAATGGAATTGACGCTTCCGTTGTCTCCCACAGCAGCGCCAGCGTTCCTTTGTTACTTGTATCGGATCTCAATTCGATTGCGAACGTCTCCACCGGAGCGGCCAGCTTCTTGAGATTCATCTTGGTGCGGCCGAAGTCGCGTGAAGAATCGTAATTGAGATGAAATTGGCCTGTCTGCTTGTTGATAATGATCGTCCATTCGTTCTGGTTTGGAATGGTCCAGATGCTGTAGCTTCCCGCGGGGAGCTTCAGGCCACCCATTTCCAGATTACCCTCGGTTGTTATCTTTGTAGCCCAGTTCGCCCCGGTACACCACACTTCGCCAAACGGTACCAGCCCGCCCATGATCTTTCGCCCGTGCATGGACGGCGCGTAATACTCGATGCTGATCTGTTTGCCGGCAATGGTGGCTGCAACGTTCGCCTGAGGACTGGTATATCGTGAGCCGAACTGAAGACGAGACGCTCTGGTGACGACCGCCACGATGCCAACCACGGCAACGGCACCGATCACAAGAGTCCGGGTTTTGATGTTCATCGCCGATACCTCCATGGCAAGATCCTACACCACCGGCCTTCAAAATAGTCCATCGGGACGAGCACTTGCTCCGCGAGCCCCCCGGGCTGCCCGCCGGCCTGATGGCAGATAACGTTACCAGGACAGTGCGGAGAGGGTGGGATTCGAACCCGATCCCCCCGGCTCGTCTTTCTTCTTGTCATCAAGCTCTTGGAGGCGATCAATCATCTCTTGAAATCGACCACTCCCGTCACTCTTTGGGACGTATGCTCGCGGTTCTCCGAATGGTGTAGGGCACAGAGTATCGAGCGGGGCCGCGAAGAGTCGGGTTGCGAGTGCTGGGGCTTATCGGTCACAGGTGTAACTAGAAGCCATATTTGTTCCAATAGCAGCAATCTTTTTCCCTTCCGTCGATTAAGGCCTTCACATAGGTGTGTCGGGCGCGCGGAAGTCAGTTTAGAAGCAGTCACTTACTCCACAACTGGCTTAGCGGAGCATATGGAAACAAAGTTGCTTTCTCACATGCCTTAGGCTCGTTAAGCGTCGACAACTGAGACGGGATTCCGGTAACGGTTATCCACAATCAGGTGCACCGCGAACCGGGCGGGAACTGAAACGTCGATCTTTCGCAGAAACCGCAAGTACTCTTGGTGGCGATGCGGCGCTGGCACTGGTTGAGCACCATTCCCGTGGCCAGATCAAGCGCGGCAAAAAGCGTCGTGGTACCATGACCAATTGCTGTCAAAAGAAAGAAACGGGGAAGAACAAGCGATGACGTGCTGCAACGTAGCCATTATCGGGGCAGGACCTTATGGACTCTCGATCGCTGCTCATCTCCGCGCGCGCGGTATCGAGTTTCGAATCTTCGGCCGGCCCATGGATACCTGGTTGACGCGAATGCCTAAAGGCATGCACCTGAAATCGGAAGGGTTTGCCTCCTCCCTGTATGACCCAGATTCGGAGTTCACTCTGGGCGCGTACTGCCAACACGAGGGTCTCCCTTACGCGGACCTGGGGTTGCCAACTCCACTGGAGACCTTCACGTCGTATGGTCTGGCATTCCAAAGGAGATTTGTTCCTCAGCTCGAAAATAAGATCGTGGTTTCGCTCAGCCGGTCGGCCGGGGGCCTCGAGCTCCGGCTGGTGGATGGAGAGGTTTGTTGCGCGCGAAGAGTGATCGTTGCGGTCGGCCTGACCCATTTCGCCTACACGCCGCCGCACTTGTCCACATTGCCTCCGGAATTGCTGACCCATAGTTCCGCTCATCACGCCGTCGATCATTTTCAGGGCCGCGCTGTCGCGGTGATCGGTGCAGGGGCGTCCGCCCTCGATTTGGCGGCGATACTCCATCAAGCTGGTGCCGACGTCCACGTGGTCGCCCGAAGCTCTGCCATCCCCTTTCACGACCCACCACGGAAGCGATCTTTGGGGGAACGCATCCTGAGGCCCAACACGGGTTTGGCACACGGCTGGGATTTGGTTTTCTGCACTAAGGCGCCGCTGGCATTTCGCCTCCTACCAGAACGATTTCGGCTTGAGTTTGTGCGCCGCGTGCTCGGGCCCGCTCCCGGCTGGTTCATTAAGCAACAAGTGGTTGGGAAGGTGCCCTTTCATCTGGGTGTGAATGTCACGGCGGCCAAAGTACGGAACTCTCGTGTTCATCTCGAGCTGACGAATCAGGCTGGCGAACGGCAACCCTTGGTAGCGGATCATGTGATTGCCGCCACTGGGTACAGGGTAGATCTGCGTGGCTTGACTTTTATGAGTTTCGAGCTGCAGTCTGCGATCGATGCTGTCGAGCAGACTCCCATACTCTCCTCCAACTTCGAGTCGTCCGTTCCAGCCCTATATTTCGTCGGTACCGCTGCTGCTAATTCTTTTGGACCACTGCTGCGCTTTGCCTTCGGCGCAAGATTCGCGGCCACCCGCCTGACTAAACACCTGGCACGCGCGGATTCGCGCGCTGCAGTCGCCGTGAAGCAGCACGAAACGCGAATCGAAGAAGCGATGGAACAGCCGCAAGATGCCGTTTGACTGTAGCGCGGTTGCGCGGCCGCTCGGGCACGCCGGGGGTGGATCGCAAGGCGGGTTACCAACAGTGAGCAAGAACGCTATCCATTCCCAGAGTGAGAAGAGTTCATCGGTAAGAATCCTGTTGGCGGATACGGACCGGCGTGCCTACGCGCCGCGGCTGGCGATGGGTTTCGCCGCCCTTGGCTGCGAAGTGTCGATTGTCTGTACTGACCATCACCCCGTAGAGAACATCAGGGCTCCTTATCACAGCTTTTCTTACAGCGCGCTTCGTCCGTTGGCCTCTTTGCTGCGTGCAATCGAATCCACGGCGCCGGACCTCATTATTCCATGCGACGACCGCGTGGTTCAGCACTTACATCAATTGTGTTGGGAATTCCGCACACACGGGGGCCAGCAGCAAGGTGTGGCGAGTTTGATTGAACGTTCGTTGGGACCTCCTTCGAGCTACCCCATCGTGTCGGCGCGATATCCGCTCCTTCAACTTGCCAAGGCTGAGGGAATTCGGGTTCCGTCCACCTGTTTGCTGCAAACTCCCGAAGACCTGTCGCAATGGCAGACCAAACAACCCCTTCCATGGGTGCTCAAAGCAGACGGAACCTGGGGTGGAAGCGGCGTGCGGGTTGTGGAGGCTCCGCAGGATGCAGAGGCGATGTTCCACATCCTGAAGAGTCCGTGCGGGTTGAAGCGAGCGCTCAAACGTGCCCTGGTCAATCGCGATTCGTTCTATCTTCGCGACTGGTGGCAAGCTTGCAGCCGGGCAGTCATCGCCCAAGCTTTTATTCCGGGTCGGCCGGCCAACTGTGCCGTGGCGTGTTGGGAAGGAGAAGTGCTGGCCCAGATGGGCGTTGAGGTGCTCGCTACCTCGGAGCCAACCGGTCCGGCCAATGTAGTGCGCCGGGTCGATAACGCTGAGATGGTGAGGGCCGCAGAGCGGATTGCGAGCAAGCTCCACCTCTCCGGCTTTTTCGGTCTGGACTTCATGATTGAGACGGGAAGCGGGCAAACTTATCTCGTCGAAATGAATCCACGGTGCACCCCGCTTTGTCACATTCAATTGGGCGCGGGACCCGACATGATCGCGGCCCTACACGCGCGCCTTGCCGGTCGACCCTTCGCGGCGATGCCGGCGACAGCCGCGCGAAGCGAGCATGAAGTGATTGCCTACTTCCCTCAGGCGTGGAACTCGAACAGCGAGTCTCTGAAGTTGAGCTTGCAGGATTTTCCGCTCGGCGAGCCGGAGTTGGCCCAAGCCCTGTTGCGACCATTCCCGCAGGGGACTCTCCTATACCGCATAGTTGACTACTTGAGTCGGATCCCCGCTGCCACAGTTGTGGACGAATTTGGCGGAGAGGGAGGGATTCGAACCCCGTCCGCACGTTGAGAGCACTTAACTTACTGATTTTGGCCGCAAGCTCAGTAGTGGACGCCGACGTACGAACCTCGCCCGGCCGTTCTTCCGCGCCCCTCAACCCAGGAGAAACTCTTGACAATACCGTCTGTACCATAATAGATGTAAGCAAAATCGAAACCTCCATCGCAAAGAGGACAGCAATCAAAATCAGAGGAGGCGTACGATGCGTCAGAAGAATTTGGCGTTTGTAGTCGCATCGGCAGCTATCGCCAGCCAGTTGGTACTCATTTCCGTCAGGGTCCATGCGCAGACGTCTGCACCAGCCACCCGGAGCGCGCCGCAAACTCCCGAGAAGTCCTATGACTGGAAGGCTAGCTTCGCGAAATACCCGACAGGGAAAGTGCCACGGACACGTGATGGCAAGCCAGACCTGCAAGGTATATGGAGCCACAGCATCCTCACGCCATTGGAGCGGCCGGGCGCCCAACACAAGACGGAAATGAGTGAAGCAGAAGCGAGGGAAGCCGAAGATATTGCGCACCAGGCGGCAATCGATCTTCGCGTGGAGCCCACGGTTACTCCCCCGGGCGAAAAAACTACGGACGCCTACAACTCGCTCTGGAGAGACGGTTATTGGTACAAAGTGCCGATAACAAGTCTGCACACGTCGCAGGTAGTGGATCCACCAGACGGGCGAGTGCCTCCGCTAACTCTTGCTGCTAGGGAACGAGGGCAAGAGGCTGAAGAGAGGCTCAATCGTCCGGCTACGGGTCCGGAAGACCGGCCTCTTTCGAGCCGGTGCGTGCGGCCCGTAAGGGTTGGTCCGCCGTTTATGGGTTCAGGTCCAGGAAGTCAAGAGAGCACCTTCCAGATTGTGCAGAGCCGTGAGGTGGTGGTCGTTCGTCCGGAAGCCCATGAATCGCAGATGATTTACCTAGACGGACGTGCGCGTCCTCCTGAGAACGTTCGTCTGTACAAGGGAACTGCGCGCGGGCACTGGGAGGGCGATACGCTGGTGGTTGATTACACGAATTTCAGGGATTGGGGAATGGGCGGGACTTTCGCCTATGGCAACACCGAGAAGGTGCATCTAACCGAGCGCTGGAATTCGTCATGTGGCGACTGACCGATCAGGAGCAACTCGTAGAGTATGCCTGCCATGAAGGCAACGTCGGTCTGGAGTTCACCTTGTCCGCGGCGCGGGCTAAAGAGAAAGAGCAAGAGAACGAGAGTGGTGATCACCAGTGAGGTTGATGTCAAAAAACCCGATGGAACCGTTGAGAATTGGGCGGTGGAAGCAGGACCTCCGGGTACACCGCGCTCTGGGCGGAACGGAGTCCGAGGCCAAGGAGTTGGAACTCGCCGCTTGCCCCTGCTCCCGGGCAGACACGCGGGAGAAACTCTTGACAACACTGGGTGTACCATAATAGTAAGCAAGATAGAATCATCCATCGCAAAGAGGGACAGCAATCGGAGTCAGAGGAAGGACCTACGATGCGTCAGAAAAAGTTCTCATTCGTGGTCGCATCGGTAGCTCTCGCCAGCCTGTTGGGACTCATTTCCGTTAAGGCTCATGCGCAGACGTCTCCCGCCACCCCGACTGCGCCCCAAGCTTCAGAGAAGCCCTACGACTGGAAGGCTAGCTTCGCGAAAGTCCCGACAGGGAAAGTGCCACGGACACGTGATGGCAAGCCAGACCTGCAGGGTATATGGAGCCGCAGCATCCTCACGCCGTTGCAGCGGCTGGCCGCCCAACACAAGACGGAAATTAGTGAAGCAGAAGCGAGGGAAGCCGAAGATATTGCGCAGCGAATATCGATCGATCTTCGCGTGGAGCCCACTGCTACTCCCCCGGGCGAAAAAACAACGGACGCTTACAACTCGTTCTGGAGAGATGGTTATTGGTACAAAGTGCCGATGACAAGTCTGCACACGTCGCAGGTAGTGGATCCACCAGACGGGCGAGTGCCTCCGCTAACTCCTGCTGCCAGGGAACGAGGGCAGGAAGCCTACGAGAGGCTCAATCGCCCGGCTACGGGTCCGGAAGACCGGCCTCTTTCGAGCCGGTGCGTTCGGCCCGTAAGGGTTGGTCCGCCGTTTATGGGTTCAGGTCCAGGAAGTCAAGAGAGCACCTTCCAGATTGTGCAGAGCCATGACGTGGTGGTCGTTCGTCCGGAAGCCCATGAATCGCAGATGATTTACCTAGATGGACGTGCGCGTCCTCCTGAGAGCGTTCGTTTGTACAAGGGCGCAGCGCGCGGGCACTGGGAGGGCGATACGCTTGTGGTTGATTACACGAATTTCAAGGATTGGGGAATGGAAGCTTTCGCCGCCTATGGCACCACCGAGAAGGTGCATGAATTCGTCATGTGGCGACTGACCGATCAGGAGCAACTCGTAGAGTATGCCTGCCATGAAGGCAACGTCGGTCTGGAGTTCACCTTGTCCGCGGCGCGGGCTAAAGAGAAAGAGCAAGAGAACGAGAGTGGTGATCACCGGTGACGTTTGAATAGCTTGTGTGGAGGTTGAGTCCCATGGGAACTCGAACTTTTTTTATGTTCATGCTTGTCGTAGCGGCGACTTTACCCCTGGCTACGCCGTCGGCCGCGCATCACTCGTTTGCCGCCGAATACGATGCCGATAGGCCGGTGACTTTAACAGGAAGCGTTACCAAGATGGCTTGGATCAATCCTCATTCGTGGATCTACATTGATGTCAAAAAACCCGATGGAGCCGTTGAGAACTGGGCGGTGGAGGCAGGACCTCCGGGTACGCTGATCAGAGCTGGGTTCACGAGGGATTCTTTGGCGGCCGGTACCGTCATCAAAGTGAACGGCTACCGTGCCAAAGACGGGGCTTTGCGAGCTAACGGACGCGATATTACATTGCCGGATGGACGATTGCTCTTCGTAGGGGGATCAGGCCCGGGTTCATCGGGCCCGGGTGCGCCGCCCAAAGATCCTCCTGGCGAGAAGAAGAAATAACAAGGCTCGGGTGGGAAATCCTCAAAGAGGAAAAGCATGGTTGATCGCAATCACGCTCAGAACTGGATGAGTGCATTGGCACTGGGCTTTGCGATTGGAGCGTGGGGCCTGGCGGTATCCGCTTCACCAACTCAGTCCGCACAAGATGCTTCCACTGTCGCCTACAGCACGAATGAGCTCGGCATGGAATTCGTTATGGTTCCTCCCGGAGAGTTTCAAATGGGGTGCTCCGAGGGTGCGAAACCGAACGAATGCAGTAAGGATGAAAAGCCACGACATCGGGTACAAATCACGAAAGCTTTCGAAATTGGAAAGACGGAAGTGACAGAAAAGCAATGGCAAGCCGTAATGGCCTCAAATCCCAGCACCTTCAAGGGCGAAGACCTTCCGGTGGAGCAAGTCACCTTCCAGCAGGTGCATGAATTCCTGAACAAACTGAACGCGCGTAACGACGGATTCCTTTACCGGCTGCCAACAGAAGCCGAATGGGAATACGCGGCGCGCGCCGGCACAACAGACCAATATGCGGGGTCACTACACGACATGGCTTGGTATAACGACGGCCAAGCGGCCGCCAGGGGAAGCGGCGCCTTCCAAAACGAAAACTCCCCCGTTGGCCTTTTGGTGCCCGAGACTCATCCTGTAGCGACCAAAATGCCAAACGCGTGGGGCATCTACGACATGCGTGGAAATGTAGCGGAATGGGTAGAGGATTTTTACGACGGTAACTATTACTCGAATAGTCCCGCAGCCGATCCCAAGGGGCCTGCTACTGGCGATGGGCATGTCGTGCGCGGTGGGTCCTTTCATGTCTACCCCTGGCTGACGCGGGTTTCACTTCGCACCATGTTTCCGGAGGGTTACGAATTTGACGACTTGGGCTTCCGGGTGGTGCGTGAGAAACGTTAACGGCCATTTTTGAGGAAGTCGTGATGAAAAAGACCTTCTCCTTAGTCAGCTCGTTGGCAGCGATTGTTTGTTCGGCTGCCGCGGCGCTAGGGCAGGCCGGCGCTCCCACGCAAAGAGTGCATATCCCTGGAATTCCAAACGGGACTTCGCTCCACCCTACCTCGACGAACCGGGGAAGCAACTTCCTCTCCATCGGTTGCGTTAGGAAGTCCGGCGACGGTGAATTCCGCATCACGGACTGGAGAGGTGCCGAACAAGCTTCTGTAGCTAACGCACCGCCGATTGCCGCGACGCCGCCCCTGGTGCTACGGCTTCAAGGCGATCAGGACATGTTGAATTTCCATGTTGGCCATGAAGTGGAGATCACCGGACCGATCATAGAAGCAGCGACCGCGTCGCTCCCGGCGAAAATTAAGGTGGAATCGATTTTGTATCTTTCGAGGGTTTGCTGGAGCAGAGGGACTACAACCGCAGAATCTGCAGCCCCTAAGCCATGAACGGCTGTGTGGAAGCGGAGCTTGAGAAGTGCAACAGCCTGTGGGCAGAGGAACCGCTCGCCTGTTCTTGCGCGCCTCACAGGTGCAGTAGTAACCATTCACGAATCGTATGGGGGTTTTGGTGCGAGAGTCAGGGAGAGGCGTCGTCATAGCAAGTTGGATACTCGTGGCCGCATCCGCTCTGTGGTTCAGCGCAGCGTCATGGGGGCAGACGACGCATGCATACAGGGCGCCACGAACAGCGGATGGAAAGCCGGATTTGAACGGGATCTGGCAAGCGATAGGCACTGCGTATTGGGATATCGAAGCCCATGATGCGAAGCCAGGCCCGATCGTTGCAATGGGCGCGCTGGGTGGAATTCCGGGTGGCCTTGGTATCGTTGAAGGCGGACCGCTTCCGTATCGACCAGAGGCGCTGGCGAAGAAAAAAGAGAACGCCGAAAATTGGCTCGCTCGCGATCCGGTTGTCAAATGTTACCTGCCAGGGATACCGCGCGCGACCTATATGCCCTTTCCGTTTCAAATCGTGCAATCTCCCGAGTACGTGTCCTTCAGCTATGAATTTGCTTTTGCTTCGCGCGTTGTAAATATTGGAATGAAGAGTGAGGCCCCGGTCGATTCGTGGATGGGTTGGTCGCGGGGCTCGTGGGAGGGGGATACACTGGTTGTCGACGTGAGTGGGATGGTCGAGGATACATGGTTTGACAGCGCGGGAAATTTTCATAGCGACGCGCTGCATCTGGTCGAACGTTACACTCCTACGAGTCCTGATTCGCTTCTCTATGAAGTTACTGTCGAAGATCCAAAGGTTTTTACTCGTCCATGGAAGATGATTATGCCGCTTTACCGGCGGTTGGATAAGAACGTGCAGCTACTGGAGTACAACTGTATACCATTTGTAGAAGAGCTGATGTACGGGCACCTTCGCAAGATTGAGCCCACTGCGGCTTCCCCTGGGCGAAAAAACGAGTGAGCGAGAGCCTGCCTTGGGCGAATGACTCTGCCCTGGAATTTGGTTCCGCGTAATTCTGCGAACTCGTCACTGACCACAGCTCTGGGAGATTTTGTGAGTGTGAAAAATCGTAGAATTTTGCCGCCGGGCCTGAAAAGGAGAATTGAAAGTGCGATGGTTAGAAATGAAGCGGAGATTCAGCTATTCCGTTGGGAGTGCTGAAGGCGTTCTGGCCGGTGCTGCAGTTGCGCTTCTGGCATTTTCGGCCGCACTACTTGCGCAACAGAGTGGCGGTGCTCCCAGTCCCGCACCCGCAGTAAAACAGGCGGCAAAGTTTGATCCTCATGATCTGAATGGATCTTGGATTGGCACGCAGAAGTTTTTTGGTGACGACAATCCCGTCCCCGAGCCGCCCTTAACATCGTGGGCGAGGGAGCATTTACTCATGAAAAGCATTTCCCATACTGGATTGAATCTCACCTCGAAGGGCGAGTCGTCGACCAGTTCAAACAGGACAGGAATTACAGACGCCAATGGAGTGCCGGCGAACATTCCGGACGGACATTACCCTGGGGAGCACTGCGAGCCATTGGGTGTACCGGTGCAGTTTAATGGCACTCACTATTATCCATTTCAATTTATTATCCTGCCGGATCGGATTTATCAGATGTTTGAGAAACAGCTCGAACGGCGAACGATCTGGCTCAAACGGGACCATCCCAAGGACCTCTTCCCCGCCTATTTTGGGGATTCTGTTGGGAAGTGGGAGGGAAACACGCTGGTGGTCGACACGATCGGTTTCAACGGCCGGTTATGGATCAGCGAAAACGTCGGGCACTACATGAGTGACGCATTCCACTTGGTTGAGCGGTACCATTTAACGGACGCCACGCACCTGAACCTGGAAATGACGTATTACGATCCGAAGGCGTGGGGCGGTAAGCCCTGGACGGGCTGGAAGAAGGAATTCAAGCTGGCTTCGAAAGGAGACTCTCTTGAGGAAAACATATGCGATCCAGCACAAAGGCAGGAATATGATTCTGTAATCTTAAATCCAATTACGAGGACGAAATAATATCGTTATCAAGCCGCACTTGGTGATCATAGCTGGAGCTGCGGGCTCGTTCACGAAATCACGCGGAAAAGGGAACCTCTTAAGGGCGCGGAGTACCGAAATGAAAAATCGGACGATAGCGTGGGTTTTAGTTGCGCTTCTGGCATTATCGCCGGCAGTGTTTGCGCAGCGGGGTAGCGGTGCGACCAGTGCTGAGCCCACAGTAAAAGAGGATACCAATTTTGATCCCCATGACCTGAACGGATCTTGGGTTGGCACCGGGCGGATTTACGGCGATAACAACTCTGTCCCTGAGCCGCCTCTAACACCCTGGGCTAAGGAGCACTTACTCCTGAAAAGCATTTCGCATGCCGGGTTGAACGCAACCGCGAAAGGCGCCTCGTCCGCTGGATCACTTGCAAGAGGCAGTGAAGCTGCAGATGAAAATGGGGTTCCAACGAACGTGCCCGGTGGTCATTACCCTGGTGAGCACTGCGAACCACAGGGTACGCCGGTAGCATTTAATTATATAAACGAGTACCCGATACTATTTATCGCGCTTCCGGACCGGATTTATCAAATGTTTGAGTACCATCGCGAATGGCGAACGATCTGGCTCAATCGGGACCATCCCAAGGGCGTGTTCCCGAGCTATTTTGGAGATTCCGTTGGGAAGTGGGATGGAAATACGCTGCTGGTTGATACGATCGGCTACAACGGAGAAAAGGGCCATCGCTGGATCAGCGAGAACGTCGGGCACTACATGAGTGACGCATTTCGCTTGGTCGAGCGGTATCATCTCAGCGACGCTACGCACCTGACCCTCGAAATGACGTACTACGACCCGAAGGCCTGGGGGGATAAACCCTGGACCGGGTGGAAGAAAGAGTTCAGGCTCGATGCCAAAGCCGACTCTCTTCAGGAAAATGTGTGCGATACTGCACGAACTTATGATGACGTGATCGAGAATCCAGCCAAACCCAAGGAGTGAGCAAATAGCTTAGCCCCGAGGCCCCGAGGCTAGCTAAGGAAGGAACCCATTTTGCCAACCGTCAGGATGTGAAGGGCCTCTTACTGGCTGGGCGTCGATTTCACAGACAGCGGTCGTCCATCCGCGTACGTAATCTTGCCGACAAGAACGCCTACGTGAGCTCCATTCTTCGCGGGGTGGAGAGAAATCGTAACTCCATCGCCGGGCTTGAGGGTATCCCTTGTCCATCCCTCGCTAAGCAAGCCTCTCAGGGTGCCGAACTCGATCGCCCAATGGTCGAGATTACCTTTCTCGTCCTTCACGTCAAAAGTGAGTGAGGAGTGGGGATTGGCCATCGTCATTTCCACAACAGTTCCAGTCACGGTTACCGTTTTTGTCATATCGTAAGCCGCGTAGCCGTGGTGCGCGTACGCCAAAGGTACAAAACTGAATCCGAGCAACACCAATCGACAAAAAATAGGTCTCATTTTTTCCATAAGATATCCCTTTGGACGAAAAGCGCTACCTGCCCGAACCTGCCAGCTGTATTCCTTTTCCTGATTTCGCGAGCATACTGAAAGGAGTTTATTAATGTCAAGCTGGCCACGAAAAGGCGCCTTCGCTCAAACTGGACATTCTCATTTGTTCCACGAAAGCGCGCGATCGGGGGTCAAACGACCGATACTCTGGACAATGCAAAGCGGGCTGACCGAGATGGTTTGGATTTGTATCCTCTTCCGAGGCTCGTCAGGACAGAGCCTCGAATATTCCCCGACAGGACTTCTGATTCTCAGGCAGACTCGCACTCGCACCCTTCGTCTTTTTGTAATGCGTCTTGATCGTGGAGTCACATAGCCCTGTGATATGATCGCCGCGTCGCTGAAATTGGCTCACAAGAGCGTACCGCTATCTCCGTGTGGAAGATTTGGTATTCCCTGTGCAATATTCTTGTAGCGGCATTCATTATCGCTGCTCCACGCGCAACATCCGCCGCCAGAGAAAGTGAGTTTGATCGTCACGACCTATCGGGTGTGTGGTGGGTCGACGATCCAGGGCCCGATAAGTTATTCGACCGGGCGAAAAACGGCGATGCGGGAAAGTGTGAAACGTGCCATATCTTAGAACACACTGTACCCCAGCCTCCCCTAACGGCATGGGCACGTCAGCACTTGATGATTCAGCCTAAAATGCAAGGTGGCGCGGCGTCTCTGAGCAACGAATGTAGTCCGATCGGGGTCCCGGCGCAATTCTGGTACACGCAACTCTACCCCTTCGAATTTGTCGTAACCTCAGACCGAATCTTCCAGTTCTTCGAGAAGCAGAACGAATGGCGGGTTATCTGGCTAAAGCGGAGCCATCCTAAGGATCCGTTCCCAACACATATGGGAGATTCAGTGGGAAAGTGGGAGGGGAACGTCTTGGTCGTCGACACGCTCGGGTTTAACGGCCAGAATCTGATCGAACCAGTTGGCGTAGATCATCGAATGAGTCCCGCCTTCCACCTAATCGAGCGATGGGAACGCGTCAGCGCCAAGGAATTAGAACTGGATGTCACCTATTACGATGAAATGGCATGGGGAAGTGAACCGTGGGGTGGTTTGAAAAAGAAATTCATATTGCAATCAAGTCTGGAGCTTCATCAGACACCCTGTTCGCCCGAGGAGAACCGGAAGTTTGACGATCGGTTCGTGAATCCTGGTGTTCCTCGGCTCTAGAATTTTCTTGCCCGGTGCGTGGCGGCACCCCTGTGAACTCCGGCTCGCGAACGGAATTATTTCACTTGAAGGCAACGGACTCAGGCCCATACCGGACGCCATCGCGGCTATCCAGGATCGCGAGCGTATCCGGCAAATCTTCCACTTGGATTACGGTCGCGGCAACTCGATTCTGTCCCACACCACGTGACCGCCGTCGCCAGCGGAATTGAAAGTCGTCCAGACCAGCGTCTTCCCATCCGGAGATACCCGATAGAGGACCCGCTCATCGATCACCCCTTTGGTCGCGCGTTCGCGAAAAATCGTATTGCGATCGATGAGCCACATGCCGACGGTCTGACCCAAACCGTTCGGTCCTTGCGGATTCTCGTAGATGTTTTTTCCGTCGAGCTTGAACCAATATTCGCGCCCGTCGTCGGTAAAGACCGTCTTGTAGCTGTCGTCCTTCGGCGGATAGAACAGAAACACTTCGTTCTTGATGCCACCGTTAACAGCCGTGTAGATAGTCGTCCCCGTTTCCTTGAAGCGGCCTTGCGCTTTCATCGCCGGATCCGATTTATCAAAATTGATCCGCCAGGCGCCGATGATCGGAAGCCTCGCCGGATCCATTTTGTCGGCGGCCACTCGGTAGCTGCCGAAAAACCCAATCGGAGGCGCTTCGGGCAATTTCGTCCGGGCTTCTCCACCTTGGCCCCCCCGACTGCCACGGCCGCCCTCGCTGCCTTGGCCGAGCATGCTTGAGGTAGAAGCGAGCATCAACGCCACGCCAATCGAGACGAACGCAAGATAACGTGCTGTTCTGTTCATACGCTCTCACTTGCCCTTCGGCTTTGCTTGCTGCTCGGTGATTTTCTTGTATTCCTCCGGCTCCTGGTTCAGCGTACAGAAAACCTCTCCCCACTCGTCGTTGGGATTCTGCGCCAGCGACCAGCGACGCGGCGCCGATTTCCAGGGCTTCGCCAGCACTACGGGGTCGTCAATGGTGACCTGGTAGATGAGGTAGTTCTTCGAGGGACGGCTGAAGCGCTCGACCACATGCCCCTGATCACTAGGAAACCATCCACTGCCGTCGGCGCCAGTGATAACCCTCAGCCGCTCATCGATAGCGATGACGTCAACGACCAGCGTATCTGCTTCCCAATGAGCAGCCGAGTCGCCATTGAACGTGGGATCCGGATCTTTCGGATGCGCACGCCCATTGGTGTATATCATACGAACGTCCAGGGGGTATTCATCCAGCATTACCAACCTTCCCGCCGTTTGAATCAACTCCATGGGGGCGTGCTGGCTGATTTGCTCTAATGTTGTGCTCGGAGTGCCGGCCTGATCACAGATTCCATAAGGGTTCGGCCTCGTGTATTTCGCGGGCAGACCAGGCTTGAAGGAAGGCTGTTCCTCCGGCGTCGCCTTGGCGTCGAATTGCCGGAATACAGCTGGGTCGACCGGGTAAGCAACCTGCAGCATTCTTCCAGCGCCGTTTGGATACCAGCGTCCAGACAGATCCGGATGCCCATCCGCCGTACGGGGCGCCGGCCCGCCTGGCGGCAATTCATGCACCTGGTCGAAGCCCCCCGCCACTGGCCCGGGAACTTTTCCTCCTGTTCGAGGCAAGTTCTGCGCAAAAGCGGGCGTGAAGACGATAAACGCAGCCGCCAGTATGACTCCAGCACTCCCAACGCAATGGCGGAACCGTCGCTTCGTTCCTCTCATTTCCAATTTCTCCCTTTTTTCAGGTTCGCCGGCGAACGCACGCACCATGCTTCGCAGGGCGCGCGTCGTTGCAGTTCCTCAAAATCAGAAGTGAAGCTGCTCGGGCGCCAAACGTTCCACATTCTGCCCAACGATACGCAATAGACCATCCGACATCTTGAGGAATTCCGCTGCGCCTCTGTACTCCGTGCCACCGGTCTTCCCCGGACAGGCCCTTACCTCGATGGGCTTACCCATATTCGTAAGGAAATCCTGCCTGGTGGTGCCATTCCTTTTCATAGCGTTGGGGGTGATCGTTTCCAGGCTCCACGACATCGTCTTGCCGTTGGCATCCTTCACGTCCATGTGAATATAGGCGTGCGGATTCTCCCAATCGATGCCCGTGAGCGTACCCTTCAGATCCATGCACTTACTTGCGTCGAACTCCACACCGAATGCGTGGTGCGCAAGCGCGGGAACCGCCGCGCCGAGCAGAGCAAAAAGTGCCATCAAAACGCCGGGAAGCTTAACTCGCATGGAGATGTCTCCTCGGATAACGGATTCGGAAACGGATTTAGACTCGACCCGGTTTAATCATATGGCTGTTCGCTTAAACATCCACTCTTGGAGCTAATACGCCCGCCGCACTCTCTATGTCAAGCTCCCTTGGTGCCGGCCAGAAAGTGCTGCGGACGGAAAGGCCTCGTCCGTTCCAGCCACTCAGGCTCTTTGGTTCAGCCCTTCATATCGTCGACAAACTGCTGCACGAAGAACATAGGACGGTCAGGTGCCATAGTTGTACTGAGTTCCATCTACTTGATGGCGAGCTCCGATCGGCCTACATAAATCTGTGCTGTTTGGCGAGGCGAGCGAGCGTGTCCAGGATGTCTGAGGGTCAGACTTCCGCCGCAGTCACGATGCCAATGCCTATCGAGGCGCGGCTACTATATTCTGAGATTTTCCCAGGGCCAATGCACACGAAGGATAGAACCCCAATCTACGGGCTGTCATTCCATCGCGGCTCGAGGCGAAAGAAATACAATTTTGGACGCCGAGATTCCGGCAACTCTTGCTGCTTTCTGACGTCGGCATACTTGCTCAAGAACGCTTGGCCAGCCACCGCCATTTCGCTCGGGTCGGTCAGCGGATATGCGCGCATCTGGAACAATCGATTCCCGATCTTCAAACGGATCCGAGCGTCCCTAACCACCATGCGGTTCCAGAACCTGGCCTCCGGAAAACGGTCTCGAAGGTCCGGCTGCCCTGGCTCTGGCGCGAAATACTCGGAGAACAAATACAGCTGTGCGCCATTCCGAGCAATGTATGTGCGCACAGAGTGGGGGATGAGATACCACGTCCGAGTCTCAATCTGAACCGTTGGAACCGCATCCGTAAACGACCAGTCGCTGACGGGTGTGGTAACAGCGTCCCCGGTCAGCCGAAAGCCGAGCTCGCCGCCGTACAGGCGCACGAAAGTATTAAGAAGGCTATTGTAGTTCGCCGGAACCGAGGGCGACGAACGCTCGATGGCGAAGTTCAGAGCAAGTAAGAGAACCACCACCGTCAAAATTCCCAGGCCAATGATTCTTGATCTCTTCGTAAGGTTTGCCATCACCGTCCGGGACCGCGCCCGCCGGGTGCAAATGGAGGATAAGTCCGCGGATTCAGAATATTTCGATCAAGAAAGAAGTCGATCAGAGGTGCGCACGCTTCGGCAAATTCGGGATGTGAATCAAACTCGTGCGGAACACCCGCAAACGTGTGCAACTCTGAGGGGACTCCGGCTCGGCGAAGCTCCTGCAGTAGATGTTCGCTGCTCTCTGGGGGAACGGTTACATCCGCTAATCCATGAAAAATGATGGTCGGCGGAAAACCGGTTTTGATATAGGTCAGTGGGCTGGCCGCGCGTACGGCGGCTTCATCACTTCTGGGCGGCAGCAGCGTGAGCACGTCTTCTTTACGAAGCTCGACGAGCGGGTAGAATGCGACACACGCGGCGAGCTGGGTGTCGGGTGCACCGGCTGCCGACAGCGCAAGATGTCCGCCGGCCGAATAACCCACGGCCACGATCCGTTTGGCGTCAATGCCGAGCGAACCGGCATTCGCGCGCACCCATCGAATGGCGGTCTTCACGTCATCAAGCTGCGCCGGCCACTTCGCCACGCCGCTCAAGCGGTATTCGGCGGCTACCGATAGGTAGCCACGAGCCGTGATTGGCGCCAGCTTGGAGGAGAGAGTGTCCTTGCTCCCGCGAGAAAATCCTCCCCCGTGCAAATGCAGGAGCGCCATGTGCTTCTCGCTTCCTGCAGGCGGCCGATAAACATCGCAATGAAGCTCGGTGTCGCCGCCTCGACCGACCACGACATCTTTTTCCACTTTGACAGGCACAGTAGTGGAGACCTGCAGGGGGTCAGCGAATGCGCGGAGCGGGGTTCCCATGGCGGCAGCGGCTCCCATCCCCAGAAGAGCCCGCCGTGTTATATGCGCATTGTTTGACATGTATGGGTTATAAAAATGCTGTTCCGCAGGCGGCAAATAAGCTAGCGCTGGTCGTGATGGTCATTGTTCAGAAGCCGTTTGCCATCATCCTCGACGCACTTGGGTGATTCCTCCAAAGGCTCGTTGGATGGTTGCACCACGCGAGGGGTCATGGTCCAAGACGTGGTGAGCACTTTGGGATCATCCACGGTCGCCTGCCAGACAAGGTTTTCGCCATCGCGCCACAACCGTTCGGTCACGTGCAGTGCATCCGTGTGGAAATAGCCCTGCTCACCAAACCAGCCATCCTCCACGAAATTGGTGACGTCGATTACCAACGTGTCTCCCTCCCAATGGCCCACTGAATCTCCGTAGTAGGACGGGTTCGCATCCACACGGTGCGCACGGCCATCGGTGGGGATGATGCGATAGGCGTCCCCCGACATGTCCTCGTAAAAGAACACTATTTCACCCGCTAATTGAATGATCTTGCGCGGAGAACCGATGCGCGGAACGCCCGGCTTCCCGCAATAGAATACCTGGTCCAGCGTACTTTCATGGTCGGACAGGTTCTTCACTTTTTCCTGGAATGCGGGTTTGTATGAAGGAGCGGGAGTCGACGGCAGAGCACCCCGTATCGGCGCCTTGGCGCCCATCCTGGCACTCTGGTCGAGCACCTTGACCGAAACAGACCCGTTCACTTCTTTCTTCAGATTTACGGGAGGCAGCCCGATAGCATAATTCCAAGTGCCGCTCAGGTCAGGATGCCCGTCCGCGGTGCGGCGCACTTCGTTGCTTGCCGCGCTGGCGTTCTTGTCAGCAGTCGCAACCACTATGAGCATTAGGGCTGCGCTGATCACGCAAATAAATCGGTGTGTCATGGTCCTGCTCCTTGTCAGCGAGGCTGCGATTGATCCACCAACTCCAGAGAGTTCCCCTCCGAGAACGTGATCTTCTGAAGATAGCCATAAAGCGATCCGTCCCGTGAGCGCACCCCCTCCACTGTGATGGCTTTCCCGATCGCTTTCGCAAAATCGTTCCTAGTGACGCCGAGCCGTCTGAACCATGCGGGCGGGTTGCTCTCTAACTTCCAAAGCTCGGTGCTGCCGTCGCTTTTCTTCGCTTCCACTAAGACGACGATATGGGGATTCTGCCACTGCACCTCCGTAAGAGTGCCAGTCAGCGTTAACTTCTTTGACGTATCGAAAATGGCGGAAAAGGAGTGATGCGCCCGCAAAGATCCCGCGGCTAAAAGTGTGGCGAACAGGATCAAAGTGGCAGAAATCTTATATCTCAAGGAGGTCCTCCCCATCCGAGTGCGTAAGCAAAAGCGCAAACACCAGGCACGCCACAGCCATTCAGTGAGAACGACCGCTTTCCTGAAGACTTCAGACGGGCTTCCAATAACTCTGTACTCATGCGAGCAATTCTGTCACCAAATTCATCCATTGCAAGAACTAACTTTTTCAAACTGATGTCAAGCTGTGCATCGAATCCTGCTCGTTTACCAACACGAGGTAGGTTCCTCCTCGGGACTACTTCGCGAGCGGGTCTGGCCGCAGCTGGAAGTGCGCCGCGAGCGGCCTGGACCCTTTGCCGCCCTCGATGAGCCAAGGCGCGCGGTCACCGTTAGCGGCCCACAATCCGCGCCCCTTCCAGCCGGAATTCGGATCGTCGATGCGGCCGTCGAATCCTTTGGCGTAGAAGCCCATCGGATAGGGCACGCGCAACACCACCATGCGGCCATTCGCATAGGCGATCAGGCCGTCGTTGAGGTTGCCGGTGGACATCGGCACATCCTCGCCCAAGCCGAAGATGTTGTGCTGGTCCACCCATGTGTAGTAGCTCGATTCCGCACTGTTATCTCCTATGCCTTCGAAGCCGGGACCCGGGTATTTGTAGAACGACCAGCCTTCGGGACAATGATCGCCGGTCGCCTTGGGTCCGTTGAGCGGACCTTTGCATTTGCCACGATCAAAACTGCCGAGGTGGCCGCTGGCAAGCGACACCCACACGACGCCTTTCTTGTCGATATCACCGCCGCGCACGCCGAAGCCGGGCGGCGGCACGTTGTAAATCTCGGCCAGCGTGGTTTCCGGAGGGTGTGGGCCCGGCACAACCCTCACCACCGCCCCAGGGTTTCCGCGGACGGCTCCCCAGACGGAACCGTCTACCGGGCTCGGCATCACCGCGTAGAAGCCGGCCACGATGCGCTTGTCCTTAGTGGGATCGACCGGCTGGTTGGGCTCGACATAGTCGTCTCGCTTGCCGTTCCCGTTGGTGTCCAGGATCAGCGCCGTCCAGCCCTGCGATTTCGCCGAGTCGTGCGTGGCGTCCCACATCTTCGTGTTCAGCCATCCCACCACAGGACCACCGCCGCTGGTCCACAGCGTGTCGTTGGCGTCAAAGCCGAACTGCAGGTGGTGCGTGCCAAAGCAGGTATCAATGAACTGATAGTCCTTGGTCTTCGGGTTAAACACCGCAATTTCTCGGAGATTCCGCTCCAGCGGGAACAGCTTGGCCGACGGAAGATCCGAGCCCGCTTTGCAGAAATCGGGATTGCTCGGCCCGCGCACCGCGGCCGCGAGCCACAGCCGGCCGTCCCTGCCGATCATTGAATTGTGGTTGTTGATTCTCTGGTTCCAAATGGCCTCGTCGCCCCAATAGGGCGACGGCATCAGCGGCTTCAGAGCCGCCACGTGACCGGGTCCCAGGCTGAGCGGCATATCCGGATCGCGGACTGGCGCACGGAACGTGGTGGCTGTGTTCTTGACCGGGTCCAGTATGGGGATGAAATCAGAACTGTACTCTGGCGACCCGAAGAGCGGGCCATAAGCGTTGACCGTGGGATACCTCTTGTCGCTGGCAATCAGGTCGTGCAGGTAATGCCTCTCGTCCATCCAGTCCCGCAGCGTCACCACGATATTGCGCTCCACGCCTTGCGGCCGCTGCGGCTTGGCGTGCGGCAATTCGCCTTTGGCGATACGGTCGGTCCAATCCGCCAAGTTCTTGATGGAAAGCGAACCCATGCCAGACAACTGGCCGACCATGAATTCGGCGGCTTGGCCCGATTGCACGCGGCGCATCCAAACTTGTTCGGACGAGGCAAACTGCCCCAGACTCGGCTCAATCGTTCGCGTCGAGAGCTGGCCTAGCTGGTGGCAGCCTATGCAGCCGTTGTTTTTCATGTCGTTGAGCCACTCAGTTTGCGTCATCTTAGGGGCGATACCGGCCTCCTTGCCCCCGAATTGATCCGCGGATGGAATTTTCAGCATGGAGTACCAGTAGATCGCCGGATAGTAGCGCGCTGCCGCGGCTTCGTTGGGAGCCAGCGTTGCGGTGAGGTTCAATTGCCGGCCTGGCTCGGCCATCACTTTCGGACTATCCACGAGGCCGTAGCCGCGCACCCACACGTTGTACGTCGCCTTTGGCAGATCGGGAACGAGGTAGCGGCCCCGGTCGTCGGTGACGACGATCTTGGTGTATCTCACCGGCAGATCCCGTGTCTCGGCGATCACCCAGACGCCCGCCTCGGGTCCATTGGAGCTCGTTACCACGCCACCGATGTCATCGCTGTCTGTGGCCACGGCGGCGGCCCCTGCGACAGCCCCGGCGACCGCCCCGGCGACAGGCTGATCCGCTCGTTGGGCGTATGCAATCGCCAGGATCAAACACAGGAATAGGGCTATCCCGATTCCTCGCAGGACAAAACTATCAAGTCGGCTCCGCTGCGCCATATGTACCTCCGCTGCGTTCAATGGAATGTGTAAGCCGGGATTTCCGTTTTGGGCGCACGCATCGGCACCCTAATCTGGGATTTCCAACTGGTTTCCGGGCCGACCCGCAACATACAACTGACCGCCTCAGAATGCAACGCTCGGGCCAGTTTTCAGTGCATCGTTCTCCCAGAGCATAGCAGGGGCCATCTCTGCCTCCACGCAAATTCCAAACGCCGAAACTCCCGCTTTTGCAACCGATGCCTGAGCCCAAGAATGCCACGGTAAGATTTTCTCTCCGCGGAGGCCGATGCGGCTCTAAGGGATAATAGAATGCGTATGAACGCCGCGCGTCGCTATAGATCGATTAACAGAAATAAGGAGCCGTAAATATGAGGCCCTCTCCTGGCCCGACACTTTGTTTTATGATCCTTCTTCGGAGGATTTCGATGAGCTGGTTCCACCTGCTTTCTTGACGAGGTCGCTATGCTCGATGATTCCTTCCTGAAGTCACCGCGTTCCCGGTTCCGCGCCGCCATGGTGTTGGCCATAGCGGCTGACGCTGTGCAGATTCTCATTTTCCCCTTATTTGCAGAGGGCGCGATATCGCCACTGGATGACATCTTGGATTTAACCGTGATGGTAGCGCTAATTCGGCTGATTGGCTGGCACTGGGAGTTCCTGCCGTCGTTCATCGCCGAACTAGTGCCTGGCCTCGATCTGGTTCCCTTCTGGACGCTTGCGGTTGTCAACGTATATCGGAAATGGAAGCGAATTGAGGACGCAGTGCGCGTGATTGATGTCGAGCCGCTGGAACGGAAACTCCCGAACCGCTGACGCTGAAATACGTGTTGACGCGCCAGATTCACTATCATTAGTCTTGCTCAAGACCGGAAAAGGGCAGGCCGAACCCCTGCACGATAATGCCTACGGGCTTGAGGAGGTTGATGTGAAGAAAATTCTTATCATCTCAGGGATAGTCACAGGACTATTGGTGTCGGTGCCCCTGCCGTCGCACGCTCAGCAGCAGACGCGCTCGGTGCCAGCGAGGCAAGCGACCAGCGACCTCAAGGCGACCAGGGATATCAAAGTCATATCCAGTGCCGGCGCGCGTGCCTTGGCGGACGCCTGTACCGCTTGGGCCGAGCAGAACAAGCAAATCGTGGCCATGGCGATTCTGGATTGGGGCGGTAATCTCATCGAGTCCCACGCCATGGAAGGCGCGCCGATGAATGCGATCGACACCGCGCTGTTGAAGGCAAAGTCGGCCTTGCGCTGGCGGCGCCCCACCTCGGAGACCAACAAGATGGTCCGGAGCGGCGAGAATTTGGCGCCGACCTTCATGCGCGACTTCCCACAACCGGGCGCGCTTCCCATCATGGTCAATGGCCAAGTCATCGGCGCGATGGGCGTGTCCGGTGCCGATGGTGAGAAATGCGCCCAGGCGGCGATCGACGGGGTGTTCAACGGACAAGCGACCTCTTCGGTACGGTAAAGCCGCGATTGTCCGGGAGGGAAATTCCGTCGCGCCTCATAAAGCTTCCCAGAATCGGACTTCGGACCCGGGGCGGAAGGTGCAGCGGCCATCATTATCTTGGCACGGCGTCGCTCGAGTAGCTCGGGATGGAACGGATGAATAAAGCGCGCCAACTCGGGCGATTGGGAGTATGCTCGCTGGCCGGGATGCAAAACGGGAAACCTGGATAACTAGAGGGGAAAGATGCGCAAGCGAGATCTCATCCGACTGGTTACGTTTGCCGCGCTGGCTGCCGTTCCCATGATGATTCCGGCGATTGCAGCCGGGCAAGCGCCAGCTCCTCCTGCCGCCGCACCCGCGCCGCCTCCGCCTCAGATGCCGCCTTCCCTCGTCCCTGCGCACGTGGTCGATCTGATGACAGTAGAAGGATCAGCGGTGTTCGGCGCGCAATGGAAGACTATGGAGGCGAAGATCGTCGAAGGACCGGCGATCGCCAATGCCATGCCCGGGTATAAGACCTCGTACGATATCCAGCCCCACGCCGGCGAGCCCGGCTACGATGATTCGTCGTGGCCGATCATCGGTGCCAAAGGGCTGGCCGACCGGCGTGGCGGCGGCAAAGTGTCCTTCCTCTGGTACCGTGCGAACCTGACTATACCGGCAAAAATCGGGGACTTCGAGACGTCAGGCGCCACGGCGGTGTTGACGGCGTACGTCGATGATTACGCGGAAGTCTGGGTCAATGGGCAGATGCCGCGCCGCGCCGGCTACCCCAGCCCGGCCACGATCCAAGGCTTCAACATGCCCAATCGCGTGGTGCTCGCCGATGCCGTCAAGCCGGGCGACAGGTTCCAGATCGCCATCTTCGGCGTCAACGGACCGATTTCCGTCGCACCGATGAATTTCGTCTGGTTCCGCGAGGCCAAGATCGAATTTTTTCGCTAAAGCCGGCGCTGGCGCGAAAAATTCGTTCCAGGTCAACGCACGGAAGCGTCGCGGTTGATGCATGACGTAGTGCCCCTTCAGGTCCGATTTTTGGACTCCGGTGGAGTGCCGCGGTTTCTTCCGGCATTCCGGGAATGCGGAATCCACCGGACTCCTGAAACCGGAGGCGGCATCCGCATGTTCCAGGGATGTAGTTGAGGAGGAAAACAATGTCTCAAAATCGCGTTCTGCTGTGGGCTCTCAGCTGTGCTCTCGTGTTTGCAGCCGGATTTCCATTTGCCGCGCACGCCAGCCGCGCCCTGGCCGCAACCCCGCCTGGGGATGCCAAAGCCGGCGCCGATCAAGAAGTGCTGAAAATGAATGCGGAATGCAATGATGCCGAATTACGGGGTGATGTGGCCGCCATGGATAATTGCGAAACCGCCGATTTTACGCACACCCACGCCAACGGTATGGTGGAACATAAGGCCGAATACCTGAAGGGTGTCGGCAGCGGCGCGCACAAGTTTTTGGCGCTCGATCTTTCCGGCGTTCAGGTCCGTTCCTACGGCGACACCGCGATTGTCGAGGAGCATATGCACCTTCGGGCGGATAACAGCGGCAGGATCGCCGACGTCAACAATCTGGTCATGACGGTGTGGACGAAGCTACAGGGCAAATGGCGCGAAGCCGCATGGATCGCCGTCGGCCTCCCTGGCAGCCGCCCTGCCGCCTCCGAACCCAAGTAACGCTCAAAACTGGTTTGACGCTCGCGGTAAGACGACCATCCGACCAGGATGGCCGTCCCGAGCGACGAACCGGAGCGAGGCGCGCTTTGTGCGCTCCGGATGCCTTTGCGGAGGATCTCTCTTAATCGACTGTGAGGCCCAGCCTATTTACTCCCGCGGTAAAATAGTACGCAGCACGATAGGCCAACCGCTTTATTACCTGTTAGTTCAATTAGAGGGTATTAGAGAAGAGTAGAGAGTTCGCGCCGTTTCTTTTGTACCATTTAGAGACTCTGTACCCAAAAGTGTACAACGCGGCTATCCCTGCTTGGCATCACGACCGGCGTATAGCTTTTTAAGTTTAGTCAGCCCCTTGATGTGCTTTCGCAGAGTTAATACTTTCTTTTTTGCTTCGATGTCCCGTCGGGCTATATTCGCAAGCGAAGCAACCTCTTCGCGTAACCCCACGATAACAACCTCCAATCGCTTTACACTCATGGCTTACTCCTCGGCGGATTGCGCTTTCGATTCTAACCATTTCTTGAAATGTTGCGGCTTGGCTATGCGAAGGTGCATTCGATTGCACTTCGGACATATTCCTGCAATCACGTCTTGGTGAGGCCAATCCTCGGGGTCCTCTGTTGACCTTACCGGGGCGAACGGAAGCGATACTTTCGCGTCCGCAAGGTCAACCTTGCATTCGGGACATTG
>WNGM01000704.1_pt1 | contig 39742 bp, 30 predicted proteins | sample 5400571 | NCBI WGS metagenome assembly WNGM01 (sample SAMN13153378, study PRJNA577476) | soil metagenome | isolation source: 100 cm soil or saprolite under Garry oak tree replicate 2 | place: USA:California | collected 2016-06-15 | reverse complement strand
TAGGTGCTGCCAAGGAACTCGAGCAGGAGCGCGTCCGCGGACGGCGCCCTGAGGACTGCCTCGTAGGGGAGGATCCACTCCCGCAGCAGGGGGTGATAGGACGCCTCCCTGGGATGGATCGCGGCCTGCGGGCAACCCGGCGGCTCCGGATACGCGTAGGCGTAGAAGGCCGGCTCCCGCACCGGCCCGCCGCCGTTTCCCGGCCACCAGCCGGCGCTGATGCACTCGTGCGAGTACGCCTCCCGTGCCACCCAGTCGGGCAGATTCGGCACGCCCCCGGGATGCGGCGGCGCGGCGCGTCCGGAGAAGCGCGTGCACGCCAGATCGAAGCTTCCCCACCAGAAATGGACCGGACTGCACTTTCCGATGAACCGGCCGCGGAAATCCTTGATCACCCGATCGGCCTGAACCAGGGCTCGCCAGAAGCGCCCGGCGGCCTCGGGGTCGTAGGACCCGTGAACGCGGTCTTCGTCGAACCGCAGCGGGTTCACGACTTCGTTCGGCACCGGGCGGATCTTCAGTCCAAGGCCGAGCGAGCGCAGCACCTCCAGGTAGTGACGGTAGAAGTCGGCCACGGTCTGTGGCTCGAGCGGGAGCGCCTCCGTCCTGCCGTCGCTCGTGCGGACGAGCAGCCGATGATCGATGAAATCGAAGTCGACCTCGAACGTGAGCTCACCGTGCGGGATGGGAGAGGTCCCGAGCCCGCGCGCCGTGACGTAAAGGGGGACCTGCCACCAGTGGTTCTGCATCGGCGCGAGCGCGAGGCGCGTCTTGCCGACGATCTGCGTCCAGAGCTGCAGAGTGTTGCAGGTGTCCTCCCACGGCCCGAGCGGGAGGGGAGGCCAGGTTCCGGCCGGCCCGGATCGCGGCGTGTCTGCCGTCATGTCCCTTCGTCCGGAGCGCGCGCGGTCCCGGTGGCCGCTACCGCGCCTCCGGGGCCGGCTCCATCATGAGCTCGTCGACGAAGCACCAGCCCCAATCCTCGCCCGGCTCGAAGCTGCGGACGATCGGATGATGGATTTTCCTGTAATGCTTGGTGGCGTGCTTGTTGGGCGAGTCGTCGCAGCAGCCGACGTGGCCGCACGACAGGCACAGGCGGAGGTGAACCCAGTCACTGCCCATCGCCAGACATTCCTCGCAGCCGTCGGGGGTCCGCGCGGTCACGTTGCGAACCTGATCCATGTGCGTGCATCGTTGCGCCATCGGTACCCTCCCTTTCAGCTCGACGATAGCACGGTCGTCAAGGGGGACCGCAAGTCCCGCCCGGTCGCCGGGGTCGCCTAGGCCGCCGATTCGGCGAGCACCTTATGCACGAGCTGGACGCAGACCGACCCCTCGCCCACCGCGGCGGCGACGCGCTTGACGCTGCTGGCGCGGACGTCGCCGATGGCGAACACGCCGGGCCGGCTGGTCTCGAACAGCAGCGGCAAGCGCGCGAAGGGCCAGCGCGCGGCCGCCAGGGCGGCAGCATCGAGATCGGATCCCGTTCTCACGAATCCCTTCTCGTCGAGGACGACGCAGTTCCGCAGCCACTCCGTGTTCGGGTTGGCGCCGGTCATGAGGAAGACGTGCCGGATGTCCCCGTCGTCGCGACCCCGTGCCCGGCGCGCCAAGTGACCCGCTCCAACCGCGAGTCACCTTCCAGCGCGACGATGCGGGTTTCCGTGAGCAGCGTGATGTTGGGCGTTTCCTCGATACGGTGGATGAGATAGCGTGACATGCTCTCGGCGAGCCCCGTGCGGCGGACCATCATGGTGACGTGGCGTCCCGCCTCCGAGAGGAAGACCGCGGCCTGGCCCGCGGAGTTGCCGCCTCCGACGACGATGACGTCCTCGCCGCGGCAGAAGCGCGCCTCGACCTCCGTCGCGCCGTAATAGACCCCGACTCCCTCGAACCGCGGCAGGTTCGGCAGATCCGGCTTGCGGTACTGGACTCCGGTCGCGATGACGACGGCGCGAGCCTGGACGACGGCGCCCGCGGCGAGCTCCACGCGGTAGGGACGCTCGCACCCGAGCCGCGACACGGTACGGGCCACCGCGAGCTCCGCCCCGAATTTCTCGGCCTGGACGAGGGCCTTGCTGGCGAGGTCCTGACCCGAGATCCCGGTCGGGAAGCCCAGGTAGTTCTCGATCCGCGAGCTCGAGCCGGCCTGCCCGCCCGGAGCGCTGGCCTCGACCACCAGCACGTCGAGCCCCTCGGACGCCGCATAGACGGCGGTCGACAGACCCGCCGGCCCGGCGCCGACGACCACGAGGTCACGCACGACCGCCTCGTTGAGCTCGTTCAACCCGAGGCAGTCGGCCACGTCCTCGATCGTCGGTCTGCGCAGCACCCGGGTGCCCCGGCAGATCAAGACCGGAACGTCTTCGACCCCGACTTCGAACCTGTCGAGCGTCTCCTGGACCGCCGTATCCTGTTCCAGGTCGATATACCCGTACGGCTGGCTGTTACGGGTCAGGAACTCCTGAAGCGCGAGCGTGCCCGCGCAATGACGCGAGCCGATGAGGACGACATTACCCCCGCCCTGCGCCATCAGAGCCAGGCGGCGCAGGATGAACGCCCGGAGGAAGATCTCGCTCAGCTCCGCGTCGGTCTGGACCAGCGACCGCAGGCGGGCCGCAGGTAGCTCGAGGACGCGCACGGCGCCTCGAGCGCGTGCGCGCACCACCACGGGCCGGCCGGACAGCAGATCGACATCACCCGTGAACGCACCGGGCCTGTGTACGGTCACCACGTGATCGGCGCCCGACAGGATCTCGATTTCGCCCCGGACGACCACGAACAGCGGCCTGTTGCGATCGCCCGCCTCCCACAGGCTTTCGCAGTCGGCGAGATCGCGCTCACGAGCGAAGGGAGCGATCCGCGCGATCTGCGCCGCGGTCAGCGTGGGGAAGGCCTCTTCTTCGGCGGGGGTCATCGGAGACACGTGTCCGTCGGCGAGTCGGTCGTGCGTGGGCGGGCGCATGGGAGATTCAAGGCGTTATTGTAGACCCGCTGAGGGCTCGTCCGTCAACCTCTGGCACGGCCTTCACGGTTTCGCCGGCCGTGTTGGTTGACCTTCGACGTAGCGCGTGCCTGTAGGCCCGAAGCCGGAGATCTGGACAACGACGGGCGCGCTCCCGGTGCGCGCGAAATGCGCCTCGTGTGGCGGCTCGGTGTAGAAGCTGCCCGGGGGGAGCGCTTTGAGCCGCGTCTCGTCGAAACGAGCTCCGTAGCCGAAGTACCAGGTGCCCGAGACGACTGTCGCCACCCGATCATCCGGATGATCATGCGCTTCGATTCGGGTGTTCGCCGGCACCGTGAGCTGAATGGTGTAAAGACCGGACCGGGTCGGATCCCCCTTCAGGATGCGCGTCTGGATTCCCGAGACTCCCGAGGTTCCCGCGCCCGGCCCCGTCTGCTCCAGAACGTCGATCTCGCTCGGACTCAAACGTCGGTGTGGGCTCGTTTCCTGCGCCCTGCCGGCCGCGCACCAGAATGCGGCCGCGAACGCGCCCATCAGCACGGCTTTCTTGTAGTCCATGGCTCCCCTCCTAACGTGATTCGTCGATGAACGCGACGAGCTGTGGAATGACCTGGCTCGGGGCCTCCTCCATGAGCCAGTGCCCGGAGCCTTTGATGATCACTCCTGTCACGTTCGTCGCGACCAGCCGCGCCTGCTCGATCAAGAACGTTCCCGACGCCTTCTCGCCCGTCAGGACGAGCACCGGCATCGCGAGTCGCGTGGCCCCCAGCTGCGCGAAGTCCTGCGCGTCGCGCTCGAAGTTGCGGAAGTACTCGAACCCTGCGCGCATCCCCCCGGGCTGGGCGTAGGCGTGCGCATAGAACTGGCGGTCCGCCTCCGGCACCGAGTGCTTGGGGTCGGCCGCGAAGTCGTTCCAGAAGTGCTCGAAGTAGGTCCGCTCGCGACCCTTGACGAGGGCCAGCGGCACCTCACCATAGAAATGGAAGTGCCACAGGTCGCGCATCAGCCAGACGTCCTTCCAGTTCCCGATGCCCGGCAGGAAGGCATCCATCAGCACCAGGCGATCGGTCGACTGTGGAAACTGGGCGGCGTAGGCGTAGGCCACCATCAGACCGATGTCGTGGCCGACGATCGTCACGCGGTCGAATCCCAGAGAGGACGTCAGTTCATGGATGTCCACGGCCATCGTCTTCTTGTCGTAGCCGGACTCGGGCTTGGCCGATCCACCCGCACCGCGCAAGTCGGGAACGATGACCGTGTGGCGCTGCGCGAGCAACGGCATGATCGGGAGCCACATGTGGCCGGTTTCGGCATAGCCGTGCAGCAGCACGACCGGGCTGCCCTTGCCGCCGATGAGGTAATGCAGTCGAGTGCCGTTGACCTCCGCGAAGCGCTCGGAGAAGCCGGGGCTGGCTGCGCCGGCCGCGGGCACCGGCGGTGACGTTGCCAGCAACAACGTGACGCCGGCGGCTACCGCACCGGCGTGGAACCTGCGCCTGGCTGATCCCGCTCGTCTGAACATTCTGCCCTCCCTTCCTGGCATCGTCGCGTTCATGCAAGGTCGAACCTCAGCGCCCGGCGTTCACGCGCTCTCCCCCGCAGGCGGCGGGCCGCCCTGCCGCAGGGGGGCGCGCCTTTTCCCTGCCCGTCGCTCGACCACGACGAAGAGCAACGGAATGATGAAGATCGCGATGCCCGTCGCCGCCAGCATCCCCGCGACCACGACCGTGCCCAGGATCTGCCGGCCCACGGCGCCCGCCCCCGTGGCGATCCACAGCGGCACGCAACCGAGAATGAAGGCGAAGGAGGTCATCAGTATAGGGCGCAACCTGAGCCGCGCGCCTTCGAGTGCCGCGTCCACCAGGGGCCGGCCCTTCTCGAGACCGTTCTTCGCGAACTCCACGATCAGGATCGCGTTCTTGGCGGCGAGGCCGACCAGCATCACGAGGCCGATCTGGCCGTAGACGTCCAGAGCGAAACCGCGAACGAACAGACCCAGGAAGGCCCCGACCACCGCGATCGGCACCGAGAGGAGCACGCTGAAGGGGAGCGACCAGCTCTCGTAGAGGGCGGCCAGGACCAGGAACACGAAGCCGAGGGACAGAGCGAACACCGCTCCGGCTCGGCCGGCCGCCCTGCGCTCCTGGTACGAGAGATCGGCCCAGTCGTAGCCCATCTCCCGGGGCAGGACCGTCCTGGCCACCTCTTCGAGGGCGGCCATGGCCTGCCCCGAGCTGTAGCCGGGCGCCGGCTGGCCGGTGATCTGCGCCCCCCGAAAGAGGTTGAAGCGCTGGGTGTACTCGGGGCCGAGGATCCGCCGCGTGCTGACCACGGTGGACAACGGCAGCATGCTCCCGTCGTTGTTCCGGACGTAGAAGCGGCCGATGTCTTCAGGGACGACTCGGTCCACTCCTTCCGCCTGGAGGAAGACCCGCCACTGCCGGCCGAACCGGTTGAACTGGTTCACGTAGATCCCGCCCAGGAAGGCCTGGAGCGTCTGGTAGACGTCCGCCACCGCCACGCCCTGCTTCAGCACCTTGTCCCGGTCCACGTCGACAAAGAGCTGGGGCACGGAAGCGCGAAAGGGGCTGTTAAGGTTGGCGAGCTCCGGCCGCTTGCGCGCGGCCTCGAGAAACTTCTGGAGACCGTCGTTCAGCAGCTCGACCGTGCCGCCGCTCCGGTCCTGGAGCCAGAACGAGAAGCCGCCCGCGGTGCCGATCCCGGGAATGGCGGGGGGCGCGAAGGCGAAGGCGATGGCGTCCGGCACCTCGGTCCGCAGCGTCTGGTTCAGCCGGTGCATGATCGCCGGAGCGGTCAGAGCGGCCCCGCGCCGCTCGCCCCAGGGCTCGAGGGAGACGAAGAAGAAGGCCGTGTAGGAGGCGGACGTGCTGGTCAGAAGACTGAAGCCGTTGATGGTGACGGTGGAGCGGACGCCCTTGGTGTGCGCCAGGATCTCCTCGATCTTCCGCGTCACCTCGTTCGTCCGCTGGAGTGACGCCGCGTCCGGGAGCTGAACGTTCATCAACAGGAAGCCCTGATCCTCCTCGGGGATGAAGGCGGTCGGAAGGCTCCGTCCGAGGCCGCCGGCCAGGACCGCCAAGCCGCCCAGGATCAGCAGGCCCACCACCGTCTTCCGGATGAGTCCGTGCGACACGCTGACGTAGCCGCGGGTGGCGCGGGCGAATCCCCGGTTGAACGCCGCGAAGAACCGGGCCAGCGGGCCCCGGGTTTCCCGGCGCGGCCTCAAGAGGAGAGCGGAGAGCGCGGGTGAGAGGGTGAGGGCGTTGAAGGCGGAGATGAGCACGGAGATCGCGATCGTCACCGCGAACTGCTTGTTGAGGCGCCCCTGGATCCCGCTCATGAGGCCGATGGGGACGAAGACGGACGACAGCACGAGCGCGATTCCGACCACCGGCCCCGAGACCTCCGACATCGCCTGGAGCGTCGCCTCCCGGGGCGACTTCCCCTCCTCGATGTGGTGCTCCACCGCCTCCACCACCACGATCGCGTCGTCCACCACGAGGCCGATCGCCAGCACGAGCCCGAAGAGCGACAAGGTGTTGATCGAGAAGCCGAGGAAGGGGAAGAACGCGAAGGTCCCGATCAGAGACACGGGCACCGCGATCAAGGGGATGAGCGTCGCGCGCCAGTTCTGGAGGAAGAGGAAGACGACCAGGATCACGAGCGCGATGGCCTCGAACAGCGTGGTGACGATCTCCTTGATCCCTTCCGTCACCGGCAGGGTGGTATCGAGGCCAACCTGGTAGTCGAGGTCGCTGGGGAAGCGCTGCTTCATCTCCTCCATGGTCGCCTTCACGCCGTCGGCGACCGTAAGCGCATTCGCCCCGGGCGCCTGGAACACGGCGATCAGGGCGCCGGGGCGGCCATTGAATCGCCCGGACTGGTTGTACGTCAGGGCGCCCAGCTCGATCCGGGAAACGTCCTTGAGGCGCACCACGGAGCCTTCGGGGTTGAGGCGTACGACCACGTTCCCGAACTCCTCGGCGGTCACGAGCCGCCCCTGGGCTCGCACGGTGTAGGTGAGCTGCTGCCCGGGGGGAGCGGGCTCCGCCCCCACCCGTCCGGTCGGATTCACGGCGCTCTGCTGCTGGATCGCGCGCAGGAGATCGGGGACGGTGAGACCCAGCTTGGCGAGCTTGTCCGGCTTCACCCAGATCCGCATCGAGTACTCGGCGAGGCCGAAGTTCAGAACCTGGCCCACGCCGTTCACGCGGTAGAGCGCGTCGTTGACGTTGATGAGCGCGTAGTTGCCGAGGAAGAGCGAGTCGTGGGTGCCGTTCGGGGAGTAGAGGGCGAATACCACCAGGGGCAGCCCGACCGTGCTGCGGTAGGTCAGCCCGAACTGGTTGACGTCGGCGGGGAGATACGGCTGGGCCTGGGCGACCCGGTTCTGGGCGTTCACCTGGTCGATGTTGACTTCGCTCTCGACATCGAACGTGACGGTCAGGATCATGGAGCCGTCGCTGGCGTTCGTGGACTGCATGTAGAGCATCTTGTCCACGCCGTTCATCTGCTGCTCGAGCGGGGTCGCCACCGATTGCTCGATGGTCAAGGCGTCGGCGCCCGTGTAGGTGGTCTGGATCCGGATCTGCGGCGGGATGATCGAGGGGAATTGGGCGATGGGCAGGCCGGTCATCGAGACCAGCCCAAGGATCACGGTGACCACTGCGATGACGATGGCGACGATGGGTCGGTCGACGAAGAAGCGGGACATTTCTGCTCAGGGCGCCGGGGTGGCGCTCGGTTCTTCGCGGTCCGCGGGAGCGGGCTTCGCCTTCACGGTCGTCCCCGGCCGCACGAACTGGAGGCCGGCGACGACGACGTTCTCGCCCGCCTTCAAGCCCTTGTCGATGATCCAGAGCGAACCCACCCTCTCTCCCGGCTCCACGGCGCGGACGTCCGCCTTGCCGTCCGCGCCGACCACGACCACCCGGAAGCCGCCCTGCAGCTCGGTCACGGCCTTCTGGGGCACGAGCAGGGCGCCGGTCTTGACCTCCAGGGCCGCGCGGACCTTCGCGTACTGGCCCGGCCGGAGGATGTTGTGAGGGTTCGGAAAGATCCCCTTGATCGTCATCGTCCCCGTCCTCGCGTCCACCTCGCGGTCCACCAGGACCGCCTGGCCCTTCTGGGGAAAGACGCTTCCGTCGTCCAGGACGAGGTCGAGGAACGGCCCCTGCCGGGTGGTCGCGTAGTTCGCGCGGTTGATGCGCTGCGCGAAGCGCAGGTACTCGCGCTCGCTGATGCCGTAGTTCACGCGGATCGGATCGACGGTGGAGACGGTGGTCATGATCGTCTGGGTGCTCACGAGGTCGCCGACCTGCGCCTTCGCGATCCCCACGATGCCGTCGATCGGGGAGGTGACCTTCGTCCAGCCGAGGTTCAGGGAGGCCTGGTCTACGACCGCGCGGGCCGAAGCGACGGCCGCCTTCGCATTCCGCTGCGCCGAGAGGGCGTCGTCCAGCTCCTGCTGGCTGATGGCTCGCTCGGCGGCGAGGGGCGTGAAGCGCTCGACGTCCCGGGTGGCCTTCGCGAGCTGCGCCTCGGCCTGGCCGAGCGCGCCGTTGGCCTGCTCGAGGGCGGCGCGAAACTGCCGGGTGTCCACCTCGAACAGGAGATCCCCGGTCTTGACGTACTGGCCTTCCTTGTAGAGCTGTCGCCGAAGGTACCCTTCGACCTTGGGACGGATGGCGGCGTTCACCGAGCCGTCCAGGGTGCCGATCCACTCGCTGACGATCGGCACGTCCCTTTGGACGACCGGCGTCACCAGGACTTCGGCTTCGGGCGGCGGCGCCGGCGCCGTCCGGGCGCACCCGAGATCCAGCGCCGCGGCCGATGCGAGGAGGAGCGCGAGTGAGTTTCTCATCGGTTTCCTGTCACTCTTCGGACGGCGGATCGACGGGTCCGGGGATCACGCCCTCCCCGTGCCCCGACCTCGGGCATCGATCCGGAACGCCCCCGGACCGAGAGCGACCACCACCGCCACGATGATGACTCCAAAGACCGCCACCAGCGTTCAGCGTCGGGTGAATATGAAGTTCAAGCCGAGATTCTAGGCCCGAGAGGGGTCACTCCGTCAACCTGGTCTCCTATCGTGGGAAGGGGAACGGGGCGAAAAACGACCGGGGCGGCGGGGTTTTCAAGGCGGGCCGGCCGGCGAGTGGCGTGCTCGGGCTGACGAGTGGAGACAGGCCGACCGTTGGGGGGCATCCCGGCGAACGGATCGGCTGGCGGTTGACGGCCGGCCTGGCGCGATGATCTACCAATCTCGGAGCACGGACTCCAGAGGCCCAGGCTCGGTCGGGACGGGAGCGATGGGCGGGGCGCGCGACGGCGGTTCCAGGCACTCGAGAATGGCGCGGGTGACCACGGGCGTATGGATCGCGGCGAGGATCTGCATCCCCCCGCCGCAGCCGGGGCATTCGAGAACATCCACCGCGAACAAACGGCAAGGAGGTCCATCGCCGGTTGATGCGCGAGATGCGATACCTGGACGCCTCCACCATCCACGTCGACCCGCCGGAAGAATCGGGGGAGCGCCACCATCCAGACGCGAGCGCGGGGAATCGGAACCCTCCCGCATGATTGGTCTGCTTGCCGGCCCGAGATTCCAGGGCGCGCCGTCGTCCTCGCACTTCGAACCACGGCCAGCCCCGCAATGGCCCCCCCGCTATCGAAGCCGAGGGTTACGGGCTGCCCCTCATTGGCCCGCGTTGGCCAGCAGGGTGGCGACACCGGAATTGGCCGCAGGCGTGACGCGGTAGCGCTTGATCAATTTATCCGCCGGCGCGAGAAACTGATACACACCATCGGAGCCCATCTCCCAAGCTCCCGGAGTGGCGTCCAGCGACGAGGAGCCGTAGCGCATGACCTCCGCCCCATCCACGAAGAGCGTGTGCTCCTTGGACACGGCGACCCACATCAAGTGCTGACCATCGGGAGTAAAAGCCGGTCGGGCCTTGAGGCCCGGCCCTCGGGAAATCAATTTATCGTTGACCCACACGCCCCAGTTGCCTTTGCTGTCGCTTCCCACATAGGCGATGTATTTTCCGTCGGGACTGAAAAGGAAGCTTCCTCCACCGGTCCTGGCCTCGGTGCCAAAACCGAGGGCGGTGCCTCCCGTGTACTCCACTCCATCCACCACCAGCCGGCCGGCGAGGTAGGCGTAGTGAGAGCCATCGCTGCTGAAGGCAAAGCCATCGCCGCCGTGGGGTGAGCCGTGCGGAGGCAGTGCCACCCCGTCCACGACGGTCACGCTTTTCCCGGCAGCATCCGTGGCGACAAATCCGACCCGATTCCCCTGACCTCCCACGATCGGTTTGCCGGAAATGAAGTTGAAAGGCCCGTTCTCCTTGTCCTCGACGACGACGAAGTGGCGCAATCCCGCCATCGTGGTGTACACCGCTTTCGACGAGTCCGGCGTGAACATCAAGTTTTGGATCTGGGGGTACTCCAGACCCTTTTTGCCGTCGATGACCACGTACTGGCCTCTCTCGTGGTTCGCGCACAGGGCCGCATACCTCTTGCCGTCCGGACTCAACTGGACATCGAGAATCCGCTCCTCCTGAACCGCCGGAACGGGTTTGTCATTCAGGTAGAGCATGGCGAGACCGTTTGGTTTGCGAACGATGGCGGCGACCTGAACTCCCGTCCGTGCCACGACGAGCTTTTCGATACCGGATTTGAAGGATCCATAGACGGTCATCGGAGATGCGATTCCGGCCGGGACCGACAGCAGTGGCTTTCCGTCGACCATGACCGAAACCTTCCCCTGCGCGTCCAGAAAACTGATGATGCTCTTCCCGTCGCCCGAGAAGGTCGGGTTGTCGCCGACATAGGCGACCTCTTTCCCATTGATCACCATGATGTTCGTGGAGGGCGAACCAAATTTTCGCATGACATAGACGAAACGAGACTCGTCCTTGCTGAAGGCGGGGACGGCCATTGTCAGCGAGCCGGCGGGTCCGGCCTGTCCATCGATCACGAGTCGCTGTTCCATGACCTTCCCGGTCTCTTCAACCCAAAAGAGGTGCTTGCCGGCCGGTGTGAAGTTCAGAGCCGAAGATCCGAAGCCCTGCTTGTGAGGAGGATTGGGCCGGCGGGTGAGCTCCTTACCATCGAGAATGACGACGTAGTCACCACCCTGACGACCATAGTACGCGAAATGGGCTCCGTCGGGGCTGAAGACCGGGGGCTCCAAATCTCCGTCGAACTTCGGCCCCTCGACGCCATCGACGACGAGGACAAACCGGCTGCCTTGCATCGTGCTCGCCGCGAAATGAACCCCCTTCGGGCTCACGACAAATCCGACACTCTCGAGTGGCCCCACCACCTGCTCCTCGACTTTGACCTGAGCCGACACACGATTGCTGATCGCGCAGACAGCCGCGAGCAACACCACCCCTCGGAACATACACCATGGAACGGAATTCATGTTCGTCTCCCTTGGATCGTCTCCCACGCAGAGTCTCTGCGTCGACTGGCGCTGGACGAGGACCTGGTCGGCGCCGGGCTACAGGATGGACTTCCATCCGTTGTTCGTCTTCTGCAAGAAGGTCATCCCCGGCACAGGAGTCGTCATGCCCGGGATATCCTTGAATTCAACTCGCTTCGCCCACGATGGAACGTCCGTCAGATGCCAAGTGAAGCGCACCTGAAGCGGCATGCCCGAGTCCTTCCCGGGCTCCGTCCACTCCTGAACGTCCGCGACCGCCCTCATGCCGACACAGAACCCCTCCTTCAGATCCCACCATGCTTTCGCTTGTTCGGTAGGCGTGATGACATCAACCGTCACGGGCATGAGGGCGAACCCCTCCCGCTGAGTCTCCTGGGCGATCTTGAGGTAGCCCGCCGCCTGCATGGCGACCAATATCGGATCCAGCTCCTTGCCCGACATGAGACCCATTTGTCGCCGGACCCTCATTGGCCAATTCGGCACCTTCTTCTCTTGAAGCGCAAAACAAGCCTTTTCTTTCAAGTGTTCATTGATCGCATCGGCGATCTGACGCTTGCTAACGCCACCAGAGCAGCCAGCGAGCGCAGACGCTGCGAGGATTGCGACCGTCAAGGCGCCGCCGATCGGAATCCGCCTGGTGCCACGCGTCTCGATCGTTTGCTCGATACGACCCGATGTCCCTGTCATCATAGCGATCTCCATGCGCTTCTCCGTTCTCTGCGAGGCCGAATTGCCGGCGCCCCTGCTTGTCTGTGAGGAGGAGTGACAACTCGCCCCCTGCCATCGTGCACGACATACAACCTGGATCTCAGGGTCCGATCGCGTTCATTCCGTCAACGAAGAGCCGAGGATGACGCAGGCCGATCGCGTTCCGGCACGCGTGGCCAGGCATCATTGAGGGGCGCGACCGAGCGCCGCGCGGAGGCGCGCGCGTTCACGCTGCAGCTCATCGTAACGCTGGTCGAGCCGGCGCTTCTGGGACGAACCCGGCAGCGCCCGAAGGGATTCCATGGCGACAGCGCTGAGCGCGCGTTCGACTTCGACCAGGCGCAAATCTGAGTCCACCTGCTCCCGAGCGGCCTGCGGCGGCGCGGTCTGTTGACGCAGCCGTTCCAAGGCGGCGCGATCGAGCCTCGCGTTCGGCCGCGCCAGCAGGTCGTTCACCTCCCGATAGGCCGCATAATCTCCCGTGCTGACGTCCGCTCCGGCGTCCAGCATCAACGCCGCGATCTCGAGCTGTTCCCAGTGGATCGCCGAGGCGAGCGCGTACGTCTCCCTCGGAAGCCCCATCATGCCGAAGGTGACGATTTTCCGGTTCTGGTCCGCTCCGTGCCTGATGAGCGCCTCGACGAGGGGGCGGTTTCCCTTTTCGATCGCACGTCCGAGCAGCGTGGTCTCGTGCGGACCCGGCCCGGCGTGAAGCGGGAACGCGTGATTCACGTCCAATCCCGCTCCCACCAGCAGATCGAGCATCTCCCCGGGATTGCCCTCGTTCAGTGCGAGCATCACGGGAAGGGGCCGTCCTTGCGACTCGGCCGTATCGACGCGCATGCCGCCATCGAGAAACAGGCGCACGAGGCGCTCGTCGCCATCCTGCACTGCACGGAGAAAATTGTCGCTGCTCCAAGGCACGCCCAGATTGGCAAGTTCCTTCCGCGGATCGTCGCTCCTTTCGCGCTTGGCGTTGTCGAGCTTGGCCGAGACCTCGCCGAGCCTGGCGTCGATGCCGAGCAACGATCGTTGGAGCCCGTTGACACCCGGTATGACCGAGGCGAAGAGGCCTTGATCCTTGTCCGTGGAACGGACCGCTCCGACGATCTGCTGCCCGAGATACGTGACGGCTAGAAAAGCGGTGGCGATCCCAAAGAACAGCATTCCGTCCCCGGCGACCTTCCACGCGAGTCGTTTGACGGGCTTCACGATGTCTCTCATGGTGACCGGGCTGAGCAACTTCCGGCCCCACACGACGAACACCAGCAGGATCAAGATCGAGCCTGTCAGGAGAGGCAGGACAAAGCGCCCGATCGGCTTCAGCAGGTCGCTCACGAACGCGATCACCGCATTCGCGAGGGCGAAGACGCCCAGGTTCTCCCCGTTGATTCGGCAGGTGAGCAGTCGCCAGACTTTTCTCAGCATCCAACCCTCGCCTGGGCGCGGCACGGGGACCGAGCGGGAAGGGCTCATACAGATCCCCGGCGAGCGCCCGAGAGGGAAGATCTGTGCCGCGAAGCGATGGTTCCCATCTCCCTAAGGCTTCTTCTTGAAGATATCGAGCAGCTTCTTGGCGGCTCCCTGGACATTGCTCGGTCGTCCGACGGCAAGGTCGGGGAAGTTCAGGCTGTATTCCCTGACCGTGTTGACCTGCTGCCCATTGGGCAGGAGCTCGAGCTGTGCGATGGTCGCGCTCCAGGTGAACGAGGTGCCGATCACGCTGTTGTCGCGGCCACGAGACAACTGGAAGGTCGCGCCCCGGGACTCGCCGGGGTTCAGGGCGAACTGAGGATCCGCATCGTTTCCCTGAACGAGGCCGATTCCTGAAGAGCTCTTATCGTAACCTCCGCTGTAACCCCAGAAATACTGATTCCCCTGGTCATCGATCGCCGTGCTGGATCTCGTGACGTAGCCGAGAATGATGGGATGAGGCGTCACATTGCGAAACTTCACGTCCAGACGAAGCAGGCGGTTCTGGCCTGGCTGGGCGCTGGATACCAGTTGAGCGATTTCCGCCGTGAATGGCCCGGCGCTGTAACAGCGCGGCTTTCCGGCGCAGGCATCCGCCACGGGAGGGGGCGCGGGGGCGGGCGCCGGTGCTGCGGCCACCGTCTGTGCCGCGGCTTCCACGGAAACCGGAGTTCCGGCGGGGGCCGCTGCAGTGCCGGGCTGCGCCGCGGTGACGGGGCCGCCTGACGGCGGAGCCTGGGAAAGGGTCGTCTTGCCGAGACCCCGGAAGTGGATGGCGTGTTCTCTGCCCAGAGTGTACTGACCTTCGGCAATCGGGTTGATCTCGCGGATCGCCAGCTCCATCTCGAACGAGGTGCCGAAGATCTCCCTGCCCGTGGATCTCCAGATGAGCTCGAAGCGTCCATCGCTGGCCTCGCCAGGCTGCAGGGTAAATTTCGCATCGAGCTCGTTTCCGCGTATCAGGCCGATCCCACGCACGGTGGCCCCGTTGGTGAGGTAGCGGTTCCCCCGATCGTCGGTTGCGACGCCGGAGCTGTCCACGTAGCCGAGGATGAGCGGCTGGTTCTTCTTGTTCTGGAAGCGCACCGTTGCGGTGAGCAGCTTGTTTCGGTCTGCGGTGCTCGTCCGGAAATCAGTGATTGTCGCGGCGAAGCTGCTGACTTCGCTACAGAGGGGTTGTCCACCGCACACCGTTTCCCCGGACGCCGGTGGCACGCTCGATGGCTGACTTACAGCGCCGCTGGCTCCTGCAGCTTGCGCCCCTCCAAAGCCGGCGAGCAGGGCCAGGAGCAACCCGGCTGGACAGAACCTGATGAAATCGTCCACGGATCTCATGTTTGTAGCTCCTTCTGGAGAGTTCGGCCGTCAAGGTTTCGTTCACCGCCGGCGCTGAATGTCCTACAGGCTCACGGGCGTCAGAGTCACCCCCCGCTCATGGTGACCCCTCGGTCTGGGTAAGCTCGACGGCGAGCACGAATTCATGGATTTGAGCAAGGTAAGCTGGGTGAGGCGAGTCCCGCACAATGCGGCACCCTGAAAGAAAACAACGGCACGCACCAACCGACCCTCGAACCCGATAGGGCGCGTGGCCTTCTCCAGCCTGACTTTCTCAGCAAATGATTTGCGAAATGGTGCAACGCTTATACAGTTTCGTTCCAGTGCTGTCAACGAAAATCTCTCGACGGGCTCTTGCGAAGAATCGTCCGTTCGGGCATTTTCCTGTACGATGCGGCCGATGAGCGAGGTGGCCACCGGTCCTGAGGCGGGCCCCGAAGGAGTCTCCGGGCTGCCTCCGGCGACGGTGCGGCGGGCGCTACGGTGGGGCGCCGCGGCGGCGATCGCCGTCGTGTCGTTCGCTCTCGGGCTGGTCGCGCGCGGCCGGCTCGGGCCGGCTCCGCCCGCCTCTCCGCCCGTGGCGCGCCTTTCGATCCTCCTTCCATCGTCCGCGCCGCTGGCGACCGGGACGCACGGCGTCTCCCTGGCCGTCTCGCCGCGAGGCGATCGCCTGGTCTACGTCGCGCGCCTCCGGAGCGGCACGCAGCTCTTCCTGCGGAACCTCGATCAGCTCGAGGCCGTCGCGCTCGCCGGGACCGAAGGGGCGGCGGATCCCTTCGTCTCGCCCGACGGCGACTGGGTCGGGTTCTTCGCCGACGGTAAGCTGAAGAAGGCGCCCCTCCGGGGCGGCGCCCCCGTGATCCTGTGCGAAGCGCCGGGAGAGGGAGGCGGCGGATCCTGGGGTTCCGACGGGACGATCCTCTTCTCGCCGTCGGCGGCGGCCGGGCTCGCCCGGATCTCCGCCGACGGCGGCGCGCCCCGTCCCGTGAGCGCCCCCGGCCTCAGGAGGCAGGGCACCGCCATCCTCTGGCCGGAGATCCTGCCGGGCGGGAGATCGGCGATCATCACCGTCATGCAGCAGGGAGAGGCCGAGAGCGCGCGCATCGCCCTCCTCGGCCTCGACACGGGCGAGTGGAAGGTCCTGGTGGAGGGAAGCGGCTACGCCCGCTACGCGCCGACCGGGCATCTGATCTTCGTCCGTGGCGGAGCGCTCCTCGCGGCGCCGTTCAGCCTGCCGCGCCTCACCGTGACCGGCGCGCCGATCCAGGTGCTCGATCGAATCCTGGCCGATCGCTCTTCGGGAGCGGCCCAGGTCGCCCTGTCCGTCGGCGGCACGCTCGTCTTCGCTCCGGCCGAGACGGCGTTGGCCGAGCGCGCGCTCGTCTGGGTCGATCGCAAGGGAGAGATCGCCCCGCTCCTGGCGGATCGAGCCTTCGATCTGCCGCGACTCTCGCCCGACGGGCGGCGCCTCGCGATGTCGATCTCGGACGGCCGCCAGCTCGGTCTGTGGGTCCATGATCTCGCGGGCGGCACCCTCCGCAGGCTGGCCTCCGATGGGAGCGACGGCCTGCCTCTCTGGAGCCCCGACGGCCGCTCGCTGGCCTATCTCTCGCCCCGAGCCGGCGCCTGGAACATCTTCCGCAGGGAGGCGGACGGGCGCGGCGTCCCCGAGCTCCTGGCGAGCAGCGAGCATCGCCTGAGCCCCAGCTCCTGGTCTCCGGACGGCCGGCTGCTGGCCTACACCGAGGTCGATCCGGAGACGAAGGGGGACATCTGGATCCTTCCGGTCCAGGGAGACCGCCGGCCGCGCCCCTTCCTGCGCACGCCCTCCGACGAGTGGGGCGCGGTCTTCTCGCCCGACGGACGCCTCGTCGTCTACACCTCGAACGCCTCGGGGCGGAACGAGGTCTACGTGCGCCCCTACCCCGGCCCCGGGGACGAGCGCCGGATCTCGGAGGAGGGAGGGTACGGCCCGCTCTGGGAAAAGCGCGGAGACGAGATCGTCTACAGGAGCGGCGACCGGATGCTGGCGGTCCGGGTGGCGACGCGCCCCGCCTTCTCGGCGGGCCGCCCATCGGTCCTGTTCGAAGGGCGCTACGAGGGACCGTCCGCCGGCTCGGCCGACTACGACATGACGCCCGACGGCCGGCGCTTCGTGATGGTCAAGGGACGGGAGCAAGGAGCCGAGGCGACGCAACTCAATGTCGTGCTCGGCTGGATCGAGGAGGTCAAGCGCCGGGTCGTCGCCGCCCAGGAGGAGTGATCCCCTTCCGGCTCCCGGATCTCCGCGCGGAACGTGGCGGGGGACGGTCGCCCCGAAGGGGGACGATCGCCCAGGCGGAGGGCGGTCAGTTCGTCGAGCTGTGTCGGCGGATCTGCTCGACCTCGGTCTCCTTGTGGGCGGCGTCGCGCGCCGGCTTCGGCTTGCCTGCGTTCATGTCGATGTTCCCCTCGAAGACCCCGCCTTCGTGAATGACGAGGTTCGGCTTCTCGAGCGTCAAGTCGCCGACCACGCGCCCCTTCGGATGGATCTCCATCTTCTCCTTGACGTGGATGTTTCCGGTGACCTTGCCGCTGACGGAGAGGATGCCGACCTCGACCTCCGCCTCGACCTCGCCCGATTCGCCGACCACCAGCTCCTTTTCGGAGATCACCTTCCCCTTCACCTTGCCGTCGACGCGGAGGATGTCGCGAAACCGGATCTCCCCCTGGACCTCCGTCCCCTCGGCCAGGAAGCCGCTGATGTCATCCTGCACCACGTGATCCTTCAAGAGACTGTCCTTGCTGAACGGCATCACGAACCCTCCCTTCATCGCCTCTGTCCTCCTGCGGTCCGGCGCGTGTCAGTCCCCCTTCTCCGCCGTCATCAAGATCGCGTAGATCCGGTCGAGCTCCTCCGCCGAGTGGAAGTCGATCTCGATCCGGCCTCCCGCCCCCTTCGAGACGATGCGGACCTTCGTCGCCAGGGCACGGCGCAGCTTCATCTCCGCCGCGGCGACGTTCGGGTCGACTCCGGCGCCGGGCGCCCGCCCCGCGCCGCCCTCCTTCCTCCCACCGCTGCCGCGCTCGAGCATCTCCGCCACCTTCTCCTCGGTCTCCCGGACCGAGAGGAGGTTCTGAGTCACCTCGGCCGCGAGCTTAATTTGTATCGCGGCGTCGGAAATTGCCATGATCGCCTTGGCGTGCCCGGTCGTCAGGCTCCCGTCCCGGATGAGCGCCTGGAGCTGCTCTGGTAACCTCAAGAGCCTAAGTGAGTTAGCGACTGACGACCGATCCCTGCCGACTTTCTTGGCGATCTCCGCCTGGGACATCTTCATCTGCCCGATGAGGACCTCGTATGCCCGCGCCTCCTCGATCGGGTTCAGCTCCTTGCGCTGGATGTTCTCGATGAGGGCGATCTCCAGGAGGCGGTCGTCCGAGACCTTGCGCACGATCGCCGGGATCCGGTGGACGCCGGCCAGTTGCGCGGCGCGCCAGCGCCTCTCCCCGGCGATCAGCCGGAAGCCATCGGCCTCCTGCCGGACGATGACCGGCTGGATGATGCCGTTCTCGCGGATCGAGCTCACCAGCCCCTCCATGCCGCCGAAGTCGCTGCGCGGCTGCCGGGGGCTCGGCTGGATCCGGTCGGTGTCGAGCATCAGCAGGCCGGTGTCCCCCTTCTCGAGGACCGGCTCAGGGATGAGGCTGCTCAGTCCTTTGCCGAGCGCTTGTCTTTTCATGGTGACGGATTACCTCGCGGGCAAGGTTCAGGTACGACTCGGCTCCTCTGGAACGGATGTCGTAGAGCATGATCGGCTTGCCGAAGCTGGGAGCCTCCCCCAGCCGCACGTTCCTCGGCACGATCGTCCGGTAGACCTTCTCCTTGAAGAAGGCGCGGATGTCGGCGACAACCTGCCGGGACAGGTTGGTCCTCTCGTCGAACATCGTCAATAGCACTCCCTCCACCTCGAGCCCGGGATTGAGCGAGGCGCGGATCCTCTGGAGTGTCTCGACCAGCTCCGAAACCCCTTCGAGGGCGAGGTACTCGCACTGCACCGGGATCAGGATGCCGTCGGCCGCCGCCAGGGCGTTGACCGTCAGGAGCCCGAGGGAAGGAGGGCAGTCGATCAGGATGAAGTCGAAACGGTCGCGCACCCGCGCGACCGCCTGGCTCAGCCGGAACTCGCGTCCCTTCTCCGCGACCAGCTCCACCTCGACCCCGACGAGATCGCGGCTGGCCGGGGCGACCGTGAGGCACTCGAGCTCGGTCGGCAGCAGGATCTCCTCGATCTGCGCCTCGCCGGTGAGGACTCCGTACATCTCGCCGCCCGGACCCGGCCTGAGCGCCAGCCCCTTGGTGGAGGACGCCTGGGGGTCGACGTCGAGAAGAAGGGTCGGCCTCTCGGCGATCGCCAGGGCCGCCGCCAGGCTGATCGCCGTCGTCGTCTTCCCCACTCCCCCCTTCTGGTTGGCGATGGCGATGACTCGACCCATGGAGGCCGAGGTTAGCACAGGGACGCGGTCCCGACCCCAGGGAATGTTCCACGTGGAACATTTCGGAGGCATCGTGGTCCGCCCCCGATGTTCCACGTGGAACACTCGAGCCGGGTCATCGGCCCGCGGTCGGGGTGTTCCACGTGGAACATCCCCCTGGGAAGGCCGTCTACTCCGGCTCCAGCACCGCCACCACGGAGCGCGGACCGGCCTGAAGCGGGCGGGTCTCGACCCAGCGGAGCCCCCGCGGCGGGCGCTGGCGCATCGCCCCGGCCTGCTCGGTCGAAACGAAGAAGAGCGCCTTCCCTCCTCGCTCGAGGACCGGCGCGGACCCCCCTCGGAAGAGGCGGTCGGTCCTCACGGCGCGGCAGGTCAGGTAGCGACAGGGGAGGATATCCGAGAGGTCGTCGATCGTCCCGATCCTGCGGGTCTCGACCCGGGCGCCCCGCAGATTCAGCTCGCAGAGGACGGCCCAGAGGAAGGCCGATTTCTTCTCGGAGGCCTCGACCAGGACCAAGGCGAGGCCGGGATGGAGCACCCGGAGCGGGATCGCCGGGAACCCGTTCCCCGACCCCAGGTCGACGAGAGTCCCGCCGTCGCCCAGGAGATCCGCGGCGGCGATCGGCTCCAGGAAGTGCCGGCGCAAGACCGCCCCCGGGTCCCGAAGCCCCGTCAGGTTCATCCTTCGACCCCAGTCCATGAGGAGACGATAGTGCGACGCGAGGGCGTCGGCCTCGGCCCCCGAGAGCGGTCGCCCCAGCCCGCGGGCGGCGTCGATGAGCCCCCCTCTGAAGGAGGCGATTGTGTCCGGGGGGGCAGGTCGGGATACCATACGCCGTACCTTAGCATGGCGGGAGGATCCCCTTGGCCGAGTCGCATCGCGCAACGGCCGTCGACCGTCTCCTGGTCGCGGTGAGCCTGGCGCTGCTGTCGGGCCTGCCCGCCCGCGCCCTCGCGGCACCGGGGAGCGATCCCCGCCCCGCCCCGCCGTCGCGGGACGAGGCCGGCGCCCCGAAGGGCGACCCGGGCGCCGCCGCGAAGCTCGAAGAGCTCCTCCCGCTCCTCGGCGAGAAGGCGCAGGTCTACGAGTCGGTCGCCCTCAAGTTCATCTGCATCGAATCGGTCCACTCCGGCGACACCCCGAACGAGGAGAAGCGCTTCGACTACATGTACATCGACGCCCAGGAACAGCGGTACGTGCCATACCGGCAGAGGCACACCGGCAAGCCGGAGCGCGGCGTCCAGGAGACCGCTCTGGCCTTCGACTTCCCGGACGCCTACTCCTGGACCCTCATGTTCCTGCCGCGCCGGCAGCACCTGTTCCACTTCAAATACGTCGGGCAGGAGTGGTTCTCCCTGCGCCTCGCGCATATCCTGGAGTTCACCGCGCCCCTCCCGTTCACCTCCGGGCGGACGATCTACGAGTGGAGCGGCCGCGTCTGGATCGACGCCGAGAACTACAACTTCCTGAAGGTGGAGGCGGAGCCGGGCAACCAGGAGGACCGGCTGAACCAGGATCTCAAGTCCTACCGGCAGGCGCCGCGCTTCCTAGTCTTCCCGATGGCCAAGAGGCCGCGGGGATCGACGTACAACGTCACCTTCCTCAACGAGTACCAGAAGCTTTCGCTCCCGGACCAGACGGAGTACCGCTACTTCGGCCTCGATCTGGATGGGAGCCGGGAGCTGGAGGGGCTGACGATACTTCGCTACACGGGGTACCGCTTCTACGACGTGAACGTGAAGGACAAGTTCCTGAAGTAGTCGTGCCGCGGCGGGCCTTCTCGAGGTAGACGTTGACCAGCGTCAGGGCCGCCGGCGTGACCCCCGAGATCCGGCCGGCCCGCGCCAGGCTCTCCGGCCGGGCCCGCGTCAGCTTCTCCACCACCTCGCGCGACAGGCCCGGGATCGCCGCGAAATCGAAGTCCCGCGGGATCGCCCTCGCCTCCTCCCGCCGCAACCGGCCCAGATCGCGCTCCTGCCGCTCGATGTACCCTCCGTAGCGCAGCCGGTTCTCGACCGATCGGCGCTCCCGCTCCCCCAGCCCGGCGGGCGCAAGGCCGGGCGGAAGGGGATCGCCCGAGACACGGTCGTCGCGGGCCGGGCCGTCTCCGATCAGGCGGTGGCGGACGAGGCCGTCGAGGAGGCGCTCGATCCCCTCGATCGTCACGTCGCTGCGCCTCAGGAGCCTCCCCGGCGTCGTCGGCTCGGAGAGCGTGATCCCGATCGTCTCCCGCCCGTGCCGCACCACCTCGATCGTCGGGGTCAGGACCAGCGTCTCGAGCAGCTCGGTGTACCGCCGCACCCTCTCCTGGCGGGCCAGGAAGCGGGCGTGGCGCGCGTCGCCTATCAGCCCGAGCCGCCGTCCATGCCCGGTCAGGCGGAGGTCGGCGCTGTCGATGTCGAGGAGGAGACGGTACTCGGCGCGTGAGGTGAACATCCGGTACGGCTCCGAGGTCCCCTTGAGCACCAGATCGTCGATCAGGACGCCGATGTACGCTTCGCCCCGCGACAGGACGAACGGCCCCGCGCCGCGCGTCCGCAGCGCCGCGTTGATCCCGGCGACGAGGCCGAGGGCCGCCGCCTCCTCGTATCCCGTGGTGCCGTTGATCTGCCCGGCCAGGAAGAGACCGCGCACCGGCTTCGTCTCGAGCGCGTGGGTGCAGGCCGTCGGCTGGACGAAGTCGTACTCGACCGCGTAGCCGGCGCGCGTCATCTCCGCGCGCTCCAGGCCCGGGATCGACCGGACGATCGCGAGCTGCACCTCCTCCGGCAGGCTGGTGGAGAGGCCGTTCAGGTAGATCCAGGGATGGTCGCGTCCCTCCGGCTCGACGAAGATCTGGTGCCGGTCCCGGTCGGCGAACCGGACCACCTTGTCCTCGATCGACGGGCAGTAGCGCGGCCCCACGGAGCGGATGGCGCCGGAGTAGAGCGGCGAGCGGTCGAGGTTGTCGCGGATGATGGCGTGGGTCTCGGGGTTCGTATAAGTTATGTGGCAATCGACCTGGGGGGTCGTGATCGCCTCGGTCTCGAAGGAGAACGGCACCGGGACCGGGTCGCCCGGCTGCCGCTCCATCCGGTCGAAGTCGAGCGAGGTCTTCAAGATACGCGGAGGGGTCCCGGTCTTGAGGCGGCCCAGCGGCAGCCCGAGCCTCGCGAGCGCGCGCGACAGCCCGACCGCCGGCTTCTCGTGGATCCGCCCCCCGGGGCGGTTCTTCAGCCCGATGTGCAGGAGGCCGCGGAGGAAGGTGCCGGTCGTGACGACGGCGGCCGCCGTCCTCAACAGGCGCCCGTCGGCAAGGATGACGCCGCGCAGATCGCCCCCCTCGACGAGGAGGTCGTCCGCCTCTCCCTCCAGAAGAGCGAGACCGGGCGTTCCCTCGACGACCCGCCGCATCCTCTCCGAGTACGCTTCCTTGTCGGCCTGGGCGCGCGGCGCCTGGACCGCGGGGCCCCGGCTGGCGTTGAGGAGCCGGAACTGGATCCCGGTCTCGTCGATCGCCTTCCCCATCTCCCCGCCAAGGGCGTCGATCTCCCGGACGAGATGCCCCTTGGCCAGCCCGCCGATGGCGGGGTTGCAGGACATGCGGCCGATCGCGCGGGCGTCGATCGTGACCAGCGCGGTGGCGCGCCCCATGCGCGCCGCGGCGAGCGCCGCCTCGATCCCCGCATGGCCCGCGCCAATCACCACGACGTCGAAGGAGAGGTCCGCCATGCTCACTTCCCGATGCAGAAACTCTTGAAGATCCGATCGTAGATCCCGTCGATCCCGACCTCGCCCGTGATCTCGCCGAGGCGATCGAGCCCCTCCCTGAGATCGAGGACGAGGTACTCCTCGGAGGCGCCCTTGACGGCGGCGTCCTCGGCGCGCGCCAGCGCCGCCGCCGCCTTCCGGAGCAGGTCGCGCTGGCGGACGTTGGTCAGGAAGATCTCCTCGCGCGCGGCGACCGCCGATCCACCGACCGCCTCGGCCAGCCGCCTGCGGAGATCGGGGATCCCCTCGCCGCTCTTCGCCGAGACCTCGAAGGCGGCGTGCCGGTGGCGCAGGTAGAGGACCTGGTCCATACCGACGCCGCACGCCAGGTCGGCCTTGTTGAAGACGACGAGGGCGCGGCCCCGCTCGAGACCGCGCAGCAGCTCGCGCTCCTCGGGGCGGATCGCCCGCGACCAGTCGAGCGCCAGGAGGAGGAGGTCGGCGGACGCCAGCGCCCCGCGCGCGCGCCGCACCGCCTCGGCGTCGGCCTCGTCGCGCGGCTCGTGCAGGCCGGCGGTGTCGGCCAGGCGCACGGGAACGCCGCCCAGGTCGAGGGTCTCCTCGATCAGATCGCGCGTCGTACCGGCGACCGGCGTGACGATGGCGCGCTCCTCCTCGAGGAGCCGGTTGAACAGGCTCGATTTGCCGACGTTCGGGGAGCCGACGATGGCGACGCTGGCGCCCTCGCGCACCCGCCGGCCCCGCTCGTAGGTGCCGGCCAGCGCCTCCATCTCCCGCCGCAGCGCCCGGACCCCGGACAGGATCCCGCCCTCCGGCGCGAAGCGCTCCGCCTCCGGCTCCTCGGAGAACTCGATCGAGGCCTCGACCCGGGCCACGAGATCGGCCAGCCGATCCTTCAGGGGATCGACCCGGCGCGCGATCCGCCCGGTCACCTGGTCGAGCGCCACCTGCGCCTGGAAGGTGGTGCGCGCCTCGATCAGATCGCGGATCGCCTCCGCCTGAGTCGCGTCGATTCGCCCGCTCAGGAAGGCGCGCAGGGTGAACTCCCCCGGCGTCGCCGGCCGCGCCCCGCAGCCGACCGCCTGCTCCACGATGAGGCGCAGGACCGCCGGGCTGCCGTGCGCCCAGATCTCGGCGGTCTCCTCGCCGGTGAAGGAGCGCGGCGGGCGGAAGACGACGAGGTATCCCTGGTCGATCGCGTCGCCGGACGAAGAGCGGATGCTTCCGAAGATCGCGCGCCCCGCCGCGTCGGGCCCGGTCGGGGCGGCCTCGGCCTGCGCGCCCGCGGCCCGCGCAGCCGCCCCCTCCTCCGCCGCTCCGGCGCTCCCGTCTCGCGCGGCGGGGCGGAAGAGGCGGCGCGCGATGGCGACGGCCGCCGGGCCGGAGAGCCGCACGACGCCGACGCCGCCGCGGCCGGGAGGGGTCGAGATGGCGACGATCGTGTCGTCGACGGGAGGACGCGCGTCACTCATCGGGATCGTTGGCGACGGGGATGCGCTTGCGACGGCCTCTACGTCCCGCTCCGGCCGTCGTCCGGCTCGTCCTTCTTGACGGGGACGATCGCGACCCTCTTCAGAAAGCCGTCGCCGAGGCTCCGTGTCACCACCCCCTCGACGTCGCGCAGCGCCAGGTGCACCAGCCGGCGCTCGTACGGGTTGAGCGGGCTCAGGACCGACTCCTCGCCACGCGCCTTCACCTTCTCCGCCGCGAGGATGGCGATCTCCACGATCTCCTCCTCGCGCAGCCGCCGGAAGCCGTCGCTGTCGACGTGGATCTTCTTCCCGGCGCGCCCCTTGTAGAGGATGCGGTTGAGCAGATACTGCACGGCGTTGAGCGCCTCGCCCCGCCGGTCGAGGAGGTAGTCGCGGTCGGCGCCGTCGACATCGACCTCGATCGTCTCGCCGGCGTCGCGCGCGGCGCAGCCCACGTCGAGGCCGAGGCCCTGCAGGAGGCGGTCCGCCAGGCGCGCCACCTCGGCCGGGTCGGCGGACACCGCGGGCGCGCCGTCCGTGCCGGCGTCCGCCCCGACCGCGCCCTGCACGCGGCCCGCGCCCGCGGCGGGGCCCGCGTCCTCCGCCCGGCCCGCGGGCCGATCGCGGGGCGTCTTCGGTTCGAGCTCGCGCTCCGGAGGCACGTGCGTCACGCCGTGTCCCTCGCGGCGTCGACCTCTTTGTTGATGAGGTACTGCTGGCCGATGCCGAGGAGGTTGCTGGTGAGCCAGTATAGCACCAGCCCCGACGGCAGACTGATGAAGAAGTAGGTGAACATGATCGGCATGAGGTACATCATGCGCCGCTGCGCCGGATCGGCGATGGTGGACGACGTCATCATCTGCTGCACCAGCATCGTGACCCCCATGACGATCGGCGTCACGAAGTAGGGATCCTTCTGCGACAGGTCGCCGATCCAGAACATGAAGGGCGCCTTGCGCAGCTCGATGGCGATCGTCAGGATGGCGTAGAAGGCGTACAGGATCGGGAGCTGCAGGAGGAGCGGCAGGCACCCCGACATCGAACCGAGCGGGTTGATCCCCTCCTCCTTGTAGAGCTCCATCATCTCCTCGTTCATCTTCTGCCGGAGCTGGTGGCGCGCCCGCGCGTTCCCCTTCTCGGCCTCCTTGCGCTCGAGCCGATGGTAGCGCTCCTTCATGGCCTTCAGCTTCGGCTGGATGCGCTTCATCTTTTCCTGCATCGCGCGCATCTTCACCTGGCTGCGGTGCATGAGCGGGAAGAAGATCAGGCGGATGACGACCGTCAGGATCACGATCGCCCAACCGAAGTTGCCGACGTAGCGGTCGATGAACTTGAGGGCGTAGAAGAGCGGCAGGGCGATGACCGTGAACATGCCGAAGTCGAGCAGCCGCTCGAGGCCGAGGCGGAACCCCTTCAGGACATCGTAGTCCTTCGGGCCGACGAACAGGTGATAGCGCGAGGCCCCCGCGACCGCCAGCGCGAAGGACGGGAAGAAGTGCTCGCGCCCGTCCTCGACCAGGCGCACCGATTCGACGCGCGCCTCGCCGCCGGCCGCCGGCGTGCCGTCGGCGGGCGCCTGCGGCACCAGGACCGCGGCGAAGTACCTGTCCTCGAGGCCGGCCCACACCACGGGGCCGCGCTCGATCGCCGGGAGCTGCTCCGGCTTCATCTTCGTCGGATCGAGGCGCGTGACGCGTCCGCCCAGGTTCACCACGGCGTGCGCGGTGTCGCTGTACCGCCCGTTCTCGAGACCGTTGTGCGGACCGAACCCGACGCCCCACACGAGGCTCGGCTCCACCGCCCGGGCCGCGACCGCCGCGGCCACCTCCACCTCCGTGATGTACGAGGCGTGATCGACGCGCAGAGACTTCGTGGCCTGCAGCCCCGCGCCATCGCCGAAGGCGAACGCGATCGTGGTGATCGTCCTCCCGTCCTCCGCCGCCTCCTTCCGGGTGACCGTGTAGAGCGCGTCCTTCAGCCTGCGGGTGGTCTCCGGATCCTCCAGGAGGAACTGCAACGGCAGGTGATCGCTCGTGCGCCCGGCCTGTGAGACCAGCTCCAGCGGGTGGCCGTGATCGTCGAGATATTTCTTCAGCCGCCACAGGTCGGGGCGCCGCGCGGCCCCCTCGACGCCCCCGACCCCCGCGAGGCTGGGCGCCGTCACGCCGGGCCCCGATCCCGTGGCACCGCCGGACGCCGCTCCGGTGGAGACGCCCGCGGGGCCGGAGGGGCCGGGCGCCTGCGTCCCTGCGGCGCCGGAGGGCGCGCCGGGATGCGGCGGAGGCGGCGTGAAGAGCCAGGTCCAGAGCAGCAGGAAGCCGACCGACAGGGCGACCGCGAGGAGGAGCCTCTTTTCCATCAGAGGTGTCTCGTCGCCATCAGCGGACCGGATCGTGGCCGCCGAGGGCGAACGGGTGGCAGCGCAGGAGCCGTCGCAGGGCCAGGCCGGCCCCGCGCGCCAGCCCGTGCCGCTCGATGGCGAGCGCGCCGTACTCCGAGCAGGTCGGCAGGTAGCGGCAGGCCGGCGGCAGGAGCGGCGCGATCCACCGGTGCCAGGCGCGCAGAAGCGCCGGCACCGCGGCTCGGGCAAGGCCGGGGATCATGCGGACTTCCGGAAGGGGCGGAGGCGCGCCAGGAACTCCGCCTCCAGGGAGCGGTACTCGGCGATCGGGAGGCCCGGCCGTCCGTTCACGACGACGTCCACGTTCATCAGCTCCGATTTGTGCCGGCGGAAGATTTCGCGCACGAGACGCTTCGCCCGGTTCCGCTGCACCGCCCCTCCCACCCGGCGGGTCACGGTGATCCCCAGCCGCGGGCGCCCGGCGCCGTTGCGCATGACGAACAGGACGAAGTGGGTGGAGGGGATCCTCTGTCCCCTGTCGTAGATCGCCTGGTACTCGCTGCGCTTGCGGATCCGATCCTGGGGACGGAAGCGTTCGCCGGCGATCACACGGTCAGGCGCCTGCGGCCCTTGGCCCGGCGCCGCTTCAGCACCTGGCGTCCGTTCTTCGTGCGCATCCGGGTGCGGAAGCCGTGCGTCTTGCGGCGTCGCCGGTTGTTCGGTTGATAGGTGCGCTTCATGCCCGCTCTCCCCGTCCGCGGCCGATCGCGATCGTGTGTCGGAAGGGCGGATTATGGACCCGGCGCGCGCGCACTGTCAAGCCGCGGCGCGCGCGGAGCGACGCGCTTCTCTCGTGCCTCCAAGCGCTTGCACGATTCGTTCGCGCGCGACGAAAAAGTGTTGATCGCGGGTGGACGCGGTGCTATAGTGCGCCGTCCAAAAAACGAAAAGCGAGTCGCAGCGCGTTCGGTTCGGAGTCATCAAGGTCAATGAACCGTTCGGATCGTTTTCGGGGAGAAACCCCCGAGGGTGTCGAGGTGTCTCCGGAGTCGAGGGGCACACGGTCCGAGCACAAAATCTTCGAACGCGGATCGGCTCGGCACCATATCTGGTGGAAAGGGGGACGAGTTGACATAAGACGGTGGTTCTTCTCCCCCGTGCGCGAGGAAACTGCCTTTGCATCAACACCTTGCGGCACATAAACTTTTCCACACCTGTGGAAAAGCTGTTCAAAAGATGAGCGGGGGATCGGGGCGAAGGGCCGACAGTCGGGCCTCACAGAGATCATCTCGGGCGAAAGGTTCCAACGGGAACGGACGCGCATGAATCTCTGGGACAGAATCCTCGCCAGCCTGCAGCGGAAGGTCAACAGCCAGAGCTTCAACACCTGGCTCAAGCCGACCCACCAGCTCTCGGTCGCCGACGGCACGATCCAGGTCGAAGTGCCGAGCCTTCTGTTCGTCGACTGGATCAACAAGAACTACATGCCTCTCATCCAGGAAAGCGCCAAGGAGCTCGATCTCGGGGGGCTCGACGTGCACTTCACCAGCCGCACGCGCGCCGCGAGGCTCGCCGCGGCGCAGCATTCCTCCGCCGGCGAGGCCGAGACGTCGCGCGGGGCGCCGGCGCGCGCCGCCGGCACCACGGCCCTGGCGCCCCTCGGCACCGGGCTCAACCCGCGCTACACCTTCGAGTCCTTCGTGGTCAGCTCCAGCAACCAGCTCGCGCACGCCGCCGCGCTGGCCGTCGCCGAGCAGCCCTCGGGCGCGTACAACCCCCTGTTCATCTACGGCGGGGTCGGCCTGGGCAAGACGCACCTCATGCACGCCATCGGCAACAACATCGGCCGTGCCCTGCCGGGGCTGCGCCACCTCTACATCAGCACCGAGAGCTTCATGAACGATCTCATCAACTCGATCCGCTTCGAGAAGACGATCGACTTCAAGGAGCGCTACCGCAACGTCGATCTCCTGCTCATCGACGACATCCAGTTCCTCGCCGGGAAGGAGCGCACGCAGGAGGAGTTCTTCCACACCTTCAACGCCCTGTACGAGTCGCAGAAGCAGATCGTCCTGACGAGCGACTGCCCGCCGCGCGACATCCCGACGCTCGAGGAGCGGCTCCGCTCGCGCTTCGAGTGGGGGCTGATCGCCGACATCCAGCCGCCCGACCTCGAGACCAAGGTCGCCATCCTCAAAAAGAAGGCCGAGGCGGAGAACGTCAAGCTGGACGAGGACGTCGCGCTCTTCATCTCCAGCCGCATCCGTTCCAACATCCGCGAGCTCGAGGGCTCGCTCATCCGGCTCATCGCCTTCTCCTCGCTGACCGGCCGGGCCATCGACCTCGAGATGGCCAAAGAGACCCTCAAGGACCTGATCGACGACCGGGCGCGCAGCGTCACCGTCGAGGCGATCCAGAAGTTCGTGGCCAGCTACTACCACATCAAGATCATCGAGCTGAAGGCCCGCAACAACGCCAAGCACATCTCCTTCCCGCGCCAGGTGGCGATGTACCTCTGCAAGCGCCTGACCGACAAGTCGCTGCCGGCGATCGGCGCCCAGTTCGGCGGCAAGCACCACTCGACGGTCATCCACGCGCTCCGGAAGATCGACGCCCTGCGCCAGAAGGACAGGGATTTCGATCGGATCATCGCGGGCTTCCTTGGGTCGTTCGAGTGAGCCGTCCACAGGCGGCCGCGGATCACCCCGACACGCCCTGTGGATCGCGCCGCCGCGCGCGTCCGTCCGCAGGCGGCCGCTCCTCGGCGCACAGAGTTATGGGTGCGCCGCTCCCCCGCCGAACGGGCGCGCGGCGCATCCTCCGGCGGTTTTCCGCACCACGCACACCCCCTGCTAGTGCTACAATCTATGAACCATCTCAGGAGAGTAAGAGCCGATCGCAATAGCCGGAGGCGTTATGGACTTCGTGACCACCAGAGAGAACCTCCTCAAGGAGCTGCAGGCGATGCAGGGGATCGTGGAGAAGAAGAGCACCATCCCGATCCTCTCGAACATCCTCATCGACGCCACGAAGGACCGCCTGGATCTCCTGGCCACCGACCTCGAGGTCGGGATCCGCACGACCTGCGACGCGGTGGTGGCGAAGCCGGGGTCGGTCACGCTGTCGGCGCGGCGCCTGTTCGACATCGTGCGGCTCCTCCCCGACGCGGAGGTGCGGCTCAGGGCGGAGGAGGGGCACTGGGTCGTCCTCACCTGCCAGAAGGCCCGCTTCAGGATTGTCGGCCTGCCGCGCGAGGATTTCCCGGCGGTGCCGGAGTTCGACTTCTCGAAGGGGATCGCCATCGAGCGGGCGCTGCTGGCCGATATGATCGGAAAGGTCATCTTCGCGATCACCACGGACGAGAGCCGCTACCAGATCAACGGAACCCTTATGATCATCCACAAGAAGCACCTGACGATGGTCTCCACCGACGGACACCGCCTGGCCTTCGTCAGCGGCCGGCTCGAGAAGGGATCCTCCGAGAGCGCGATCGAGATCATCATCCCGCGCAAGGCGGTGCAGGAGCTGTCGCGTCTCGGGGAGGGGGAGGAGGAGGTGGTGTTCGGGCAGAAGGACAACCACGTCTTCTTCAAGATCGGGAAGACGGTCCTGGTCTCGACCATCGTCCCCGGCAAATTTCCGGACTACGAGAAGGTCATCCCGGAGGGGAACGACAAGCTCCTGAAGCTCGACAGCGCCGCCTTCGTGGACGCCGTCCGGCGCGTCTCGCTGCTCTCCAGCGAGCGCTCGCGGGCCGTCAAGTTCGCTCTGGGGAATGGCACGCTCGAGATCTCCTCCAACAATCCGGAGGTCGGCGAGGCCTCCGAGACCCTCGAGGTCGACTACAGCGGGCCGGCCCTGGAGGTCGGATTCAACGCGAAATATCTGATCGATTTCCTGCAGGCGATGGGCGCGGGGCCGGTGATTTTTGCGATCAAGGACGAGGCGACGCAGGGACTCCTGCGGCCGGTCGGCCTCGAGGGACGCGACTATCGCTACGTCGTCATGCCCATGCGCCTCTAGCCGCCACGGCACTCGCGTAAGTGTTGCAAAATATAGACTTGTATTGATGGCGTGAGACGCGCTCGCTTATCATCTATATAGCAACGTATTACGGCTATTTCCAGGCCGCCGAACCGTTGTCGATCGCCCCTCCCGTGTGCTAAAATTCACCCTGTTTCCGGACCCTCATCGGGCCCGCGAACCGACGGGTGGACCTGCCGGGGACAGTCGGACCGCCCGCAACCGCCCCCACAGTGCGACAAGGACGCAAGGGAACAAACGGGCTTTGAACTCCGCGATGCCAGCGAGAGCCCCCGACGATCGGCTTGGTGGCGCATGACGGCCACGGGCAAGGGAGACAAGGCGATGCAAGCCGCCGACACGCCCGCCAGCAGCGCGCCGGAGCGGTACGACGCCTCGAAGATCAAGGTCCTGGAAGGGCTCGAGGCGGTCCGCAAGCGGCCCGCCATGTACATCGGCAACACCTCCACGGGCGGGCTTCACCACCTGGTCTACGAGGTCGTCGACAACAGCATCGACGAGTCGCAGGCCGGCTACTGCGATCGGATCGAAGTCACGATCCACATCGACAACTCGGTGACGGTCGTCGACAACGGCCGCGGCATCCCGGTCGACATGCACCCGACCGAGAAGCGCCCCGCCGCCGAGGTCGTCATGACCGTCCTGCACTCCGGCGGAAAGTTCGACAACGACACCTACAGGGTCTCGGGCGGCCTGCACGGGGTCGGCGTCTCCGTCGTCAACGCCCTGTCCGAGTTCCTCGACCTCGAGATCTGGAGGGACGGGCAGGTCTACGAGATGCGCTTCGAGCGCGGCAAGCGGGTCACCGAGTTCCACCAGACCGGGACGACCCGGAAGCGCGGCACGAAGGTGCGTTTCCGTCCCGATCCGACGATTTTCGAGACGCTCGATTTCTCCTTCGACACGCTGTCGCAGAGGCTCCGCGAGCTCGCCTTCCTGAACGAGGGCGTGACGATCACGATCGAGGACGAGCGGGCCGAGAACAAGCGGCACGAGTTCAACTACAAGGGGGGCATCGCCTCCTTCGTCGAGCACCTGAACAAGAACAAGACGGCGATCCATCCCAAGCCGATCTACATGCGCGGCGAGCGCGACGGCGTCCTGGTCGAGATCGCACTGCAGTACAACGACGGCTACAACGAGATCGTCTTCTCCTTCGCCAACAGCATCAACACCCTGGAAGGCGGCACGCACCTCTCCGGGTTCCGCTCGGGCCTCACCCGCACGATCAACAGCTACGCGGCGAAGATGATCTCGAAGGAGCAGGTGGCGCTGTCCGGCGACGACGTGCGCGAGGGGCTGACGGCGGTCGTCAGCGTGAAGCTGTCTCGGCCGCAGTTCGAGGGGCAGACCAAGACTAAGCTCGGCAACAGCGAGGTCAAGGGGATCGTCGAGGCGATGCTGAACGAGAAGCTCTCCAGCTGCTTCCAGGAGAACCCGGGCGTCGCCCGCAAGATCCTGGAGAAGGGGCTCGAGGCGCTGCGGGCGCGGGAGGCGGCGCGCAAGGCGAAGGAGCTGACGAGGCGCAAGGGGGCCCTCGACTCGGGATCGCTCCCGGGGAAGCTCGCCGACTGCCAGGAGAGCGACCCGGCGAAGTCGGAGCTGTTCCTGGTGGAGGGGGACTCGGCCGGCGGCTCGGCCAAGCAGGGGCGCGACCGCCGCATCCAGGCGATCCTGCCGCTGCGCGGCAAGATCCTCAACGTCGAGAAGGCGCGCTTCGACAAGATGCTCTCGAGCCAGGAGATCCGCACGATCATCACCGCGCTCGGCACCGGCATCGGCGAGGAGGACTACGACCACGCCCGCCTGCGCTATCACAAGGTCATCATCATGACCGACGCGGACGTCGACGGATCCCACATCCGCACCCTCCTGCTCACCTTCTTCTATCGGCAGATGCCCGAGGTGGTCCAGCGCGGCCACCTGTTCATCGCCCAGCCGCCCCTCTACAAGGTCAAGAAGGGGAAGACGGAGACCTATCTCGCGAACGACGACGAGATGAACCGGTTCCTGATGAGCCACGCGGCGCAGGAGCGCGCGGTCAAGGTGCCGGCGCGCGGGACGGAGATCGAGGGAGCGGCGCTCAAGAACGTCCTCGATCGGCTGGTGCGCTACGAGATCCATCTCGACCACCTCCGCAAGCGCGGGTACGAGCCGGCGCTCATCGAGACGCTCCTGGGCCAGGGCCTGCACGACGCCGCCACCTTCGCGGACGACGGCGCGCTCGAGGCGGTGCGCCAGGCGCTCGAGAAGGCCGGCTTCAAGACCGGCGACCTGGAGCGGGACGAGGAGCACGGCCGCTTTACGTTCGAGGTGGCGGCCCGCGCCCGCGGCCACGCCGCCTCGACGGTCGGCTGGGATCTGGCGTCGTCGATCGAGTACCGCACCCTCCGGAGCCTGGACGACGACCTGAAGGACCTGCGCCAGCCGCCCTTCGTGATCACCGAGGACGGCCACGAGAACGCGGTCGACGGCCGCCTCGACCTCCTCCGCCACCTGATGGAGGAAGGGAAGAAGGGGCTGTCGATCCAGCGCTACAAGGGGTTGGGCGAGATGAACGCCGAGCAGCTCTGGGAGACGACCATGAACCCCGAGACCCGCCGTCTCCTGCAGGTCTCGATCGCCGACGCGGTCGAGGCGGACGAGATCTTCACCGTCCTGATGGGGGACGTCGTGGAGCCCCGGCGGAAGTTCATCGAGGAGAACGCGCTCGAGGTGAGGAACCTCGACATCTGAGGCGCGCGCCCAAGGCGCCCGGACGTAACGACGATGGACGAGACCCCGCAAAGCACGCCCGACCACGCCCGCGTCAACATCGAGACCGAGATGCGGCGGTCCTACCTCGATTACGCGATGAGCGTGATCATCGGCCGGGCCCTGCCCGACGTGCGCGACGGCTTCAAGCCGGTCCACCGCCGCGTGCTGTACGCGATGCACGAGGCGGGGAACCACCACGACAAGCCCTACAAGAAGGCCGCCCGCATCGTCGGGGACGTGATGGGGAAATACCACCCGCACGGCGACACGGCGATCTACGACGCCATCGTCCGCCTGGCGCAGGACTTCTCCATGCGCTACCCGCTGGTGGACGGCCAGGGGAACTTCGGCTCGATCGACGGCGACGCCCCCGCCGCCATGCGCTACACCGAGGTCCGCATGGCGAAGCTGGCGCACGAGATGCTGGCCGACATCGACAAGGACACCGTCGACTTCGGGCCGAACTACGACGGCCAGCAGAAGGAGCCGCTGGTCCTGCCGAGCCGCTTCCCGAACCTCCTGGTCAACGGATCCTCCGGCATCGCCGTCGGCATGGCGACCAACATCCCGCCGCACAACATGGGCGAGGTCGTGGACGCCCTGATCGCCCAGATCGAGGATCCGGAGATCACGGTCGAGGTGCTAATGCAGCACGTCAAGGGGCCGGACTTCCCGACCTCGGGGTACATCCTGGGGCGCGAGGGGATCGTCCAGGCCTACCGGACCGGGCGCGGCATCATCGCCATGCGCGCGCGGGCGAACATCGAGGAGGGGGGCAAGAAGGGGAAGGACCGGATCGTCATCACCGAGATCCCGTACCAGGTCAACAAGACGCGGCTCATCGAGCAGATCGCGGCGCTCGTCAACGAGAAGAAGATCGACGGCGTCACCGACATCCGGGACGAGTCGGACCGCGACGGCATCCGGGTCGTGCTCGATCTCCGGCGCGACGCCGTCCCCAAGGTGATCCTGAACAACCTGTACAAGCACACCCAGATGCAGGACACCTTCGGGGCGATCTTCCTGGCGATCGTCAACAACCGCCCCCAGGTCCTGAACCTCAAGCAGCTCATCGGCCACTTCATCGATCACCGCCGCGAGGTGATCACCCGGCGCACCGCCTTCGAGCTGGCGCGCGCGGAGGAGCGGGCCCACGTCCTCGAAGGCCTCAAGATCGCCCTCGACCACCTGGACGAGATGATCGCCCTCATCAAGGCGGCCAAGTCGCCGGACGAGGCCCGGCAGGCGATGCGCCTGCGGTTCAAGCTGTCGGACGTCCAGGCGCATGCGATCCTCGACATGAAGCTGCAGCGTCTGACGGGGCTCGAGCGGCAGAAGATCGTCGACGAGTACACCGAGACGCTCAAGCAGATCACGCGGCTCAAGGAGATCCTGGGGAACGAGCGCCTGATCTACGGGCTCATGGTCGACGAGCTGAGGGAGATCCGCAAGAACTTCGCCGACGCGCGGCGCACCGAGATCATCGCGCAGCCGGGCGAGATCTCGGTCGAGGACATGATCGCCGAGGAGGAGATGGTGATCACCGTCTCCCACGCCGGCTACATGAAGCGCAACCCGCTCTCCCTCTACCGCAGCCAGCGGCGGGGTGGCAAGGGACGCACCGGGATGACGACGCGCGAGGAGGACTTCGTCGAGCATCTCTTCGTCGCCTCGACGCACGCCTCGATCCTGATCTTCACCACCCGCGGCCGGGTCCACTGGCTCAAGGTCCACGAGATCCCGCAGATCGGCGCGGCCGGCAAGGGGAAGAACATCGTCAACTTCGTGGAGCTGACCCCCGAGGAGAAGGTCGCCGCGCTGGTCGCCACCAAGGACTTCGCCGAGGACCGCTACGTCGTTTTCTGCACCAGGAAGGGGATCATCAAGAAGACGCCGCTCGCGGCTTACGGCAACCCGCGCGCCGGCGGGATCATCGCCATCGGGGTGGAGAAGGAGGACGGGCTGCTGTCGGTGAGGCTGACCGACGGCAAGCAGGAGATCTTCATGGCCACCGCCCAGGGGCAGTCGATCCGCTTCTCCGAGGAGGACGTCCGCCCGATGGGCCGGGAAGCGCGCGGCGTCATCGGCATGCGCCTCGCCGCGGCGTCCGCGCGTCCCGGGGAGGAGGGTCCTCCCGGCACGCGTGACGAGGTCGTCGAGATGGACTCGCTCGAGACGAAGGATGGTACCATCCTGACCGTCAGCGAGAAGGGGTACGCCAAGCGCACCGAGCTGGCCGAGTACCGCCTGCAGGGCCGCGGCGGATCCGGCATCATCAACTTCAAGGTGGCCGAGAAGAACGGGCCGGTGGTCCAGGCGATGCAGGTCGGGCCCGACGATCAGGTCATGGTGATCACCGCGTTCGGCAAGATCATCCGGACCAACGTCAGGGACATCTCGCTCCTCGGACGCCCGACGCAGGGAGTGCGCCTCATCCACCTCGAGGAGGGGGACACCGTGGTGGCGGTGGCGCGGGTGGCGGAGCCGGACGACGAGGCGGGGCCGGCCGCCGGCCCCGGCGCGGCGGGGGAGGCGCCGGGAGGCGAAGGAGCGGCGGTGGACGGGTCGCCGGGCGCGTCGACGCCGACCGGGCCCGTTGGCGGCAACGGCAAGGAGTCGTAGGGCGCGACGACAGGCCGCCGCGCGGGGCGGGGGCGGCGCGGGGCGGCGGAATGGACGGGAGGACGCGATGAAGATCTTTCTCGATACGGCGAGCGTCAAGGAGATCCGCGAGGCGGCGGGCTGGGGGATCCTCGACGGGGTCACGACCAACCCGTCCCTGGTGGCGAAGGAGGGGCGCGACTTCTACGAGGTCGTGCGGGAGATCTGCTCCATCATCACGGGGCCGGTCAGCGCCGAGGTGGTGTCGGTCACGACCGAGGAGATGATCCGCGAAGGCCGGGAGATCATGCGCCGCATCGGCGCGCCGAACGTGGTGATCAAGATCCCGATGATCCGCGAGGGGCTCCGGGCGATCAAGACGCTCTCCTCCGAGGGGATCAGGATCAACACGACCCTCATCTTCTCGGCCAACCAGGCGCTCCTGGCGGCCAAGGCGGGCGCCTCGTTCGTCAGCCCCTTCGTCGGCCGTCTCGACGACGTCAGCCACGTCGGCATGGACATCGTGCGCGAAATCCGGTCGATCTTCGACAACTACGACTTCACGTGCGAGATCCTGGCGGCGAGCATCCGGACCCCGCTGCACGTCATCGAAGCCGCGACCATCGGCGCCGACATCGCCACGATGCCGTTCGCGGTCCTCGAGTCGCTCCTCAAGCACCCGCTCACCGACGTGGGGCTCCAGAAGTTCCTCAAGGACTGGGAGAAGCTGCCGCAGCAAGCGCGCAAGGGCTAGATCCTCCGAGGCCCGGACGGAGTCCAATTTGGGGCACGACCGGCTCGAGGAGCTGAGGCGCCGGAACCGCGAGGCCGAGGCGGGCGGCGGCGAAGAGCGCCTGCGGCGCCAGAAGGCCGAGGGGAAGCTCCCCGCCCGCGAGCGCCTCGACCTCCTTCTCGACCCCGGCACCTTCCAGGAGCTCGACCGCTTCGTCGTCCACCGCTCGACCGATTTCGGGATGGACAAGCAGAAGATCCCGGGGGACGGCGTCGTCACCGGACACGGCACGATCGACGGCCGCCAGGTCTTCGCCTTCTCGCAGGACTTCACGGTCTTCGGCGGGTCCCTCTCCGAGACCTACGCCGGCAAGATCTGCAAGATCATGGACCTGGCGATGAAGGTCGGCGTGCCGATCATCGGGCTCAACGACTCGGGCGGCGCGCGCATCCAGGAGGGGGTCGTCTCGCTCGGCGGCTACGCCGACATCTTCCTCCGGAACACCCTCGCCTCCGGGGTCGTCCCGCAGATCTCCGCCATCATGGGGCCGTGCGCCGGCGGCGCCGTCTACTCCCCGGCGATTACCGACTTCAACATCATGGTGCAGGGGACCTCCTACATGTTCATCACCGGCCCGGACGTCATCAAGTCGGTGACGCACGAGGAGGTGACCAAGGAGGAGCTGGGCGGCGCCATGACGCACGCCTCGGTGAGCGGCGTGGCGCACTTCGCGGCCGGCGACGACCGCGCGGCCCTGGCCCTCATCCGCGAGCTGCTCTCGTACCTTCCGTCGAACAACATGGAGGATCCGCCGCGCCGCGACGCGGCGGACGATCCCGACCGGGAGGACGAGCGGCTCGACCGGCTGATCCCCGAGGAGCCGAACAAGCCGTACGACATCAAGGAGATCGTGCGGGGTGTCCTGGATGGGGGGGCGTTCCTCGAGGTGCACGAGCACTACGCCAAGAACCTGGTGGTCGGCTTCGGGCGGATGGACGGCGGCGTGGTCGGGATCGTCGCCAACCAGCCGGCGGTCCTGGCCGGCACGCTCGACATCGACGCCTCGCTCAAGGGGGCGCGCTTCGTACGCTTCTGCGACGCCTTCAACGTGCCGCTGGTCATCTTCGAGGACGTGCCGGGGTTCCTTCCCGGCACCGACCAGGAGCACCGTGGCATCATCAAGCACGGCGCCAAGCTCCTCTTCGCGTTCGCCGAGGCGACCGTCCCGAAGGTGACCGTGATCACGCGCAAATCGTACGGCGGGGCCTACTGCGTCATGGGCAGCAAGCACATCCGCACCGACTTCAACTTCGCCTACCCGACCGCCGAGATCGCCGTCATGGGCCCCGAGGGGGCGGTGAGCATCCTCTACCGGCGCGAGCTTCAGGCGGCGAAGGAGCCGGAGGCGCTGCGGCGGAAGAAGATCGAGGAGTTCCGCGAGAAGTTCGCCAATCCCTACGTCGCGGCCGAGCGCGGCTACGTCGACGAGGTGATCGAGCCGCGCCTCACCCGCGGCAAGGTGATCAAGGCACTCCGGCTCCTCCGGACGAAGAAGGACACGAATCCCCCGAAGAAGCATGGGAACATCCCGCTCTGACGCGGCATGGGAACCCCCCACTCGAGGCTGCGCCGGATCCTGATCGCCAACCGCGGGGAGATCGCCCTGCGCGTGCTGCGCGCCTGCCGCGAGGCCGGCCTGTCCCCCGTCATGATCTACTCCGAGGCCGACCGCGACTCGCTGCCGGTCCGTCTGGCCGATGCCGCCTATCCCGTCGGGCCGCCCGCCGCCGCGGCGTCGTACCTCGACATCGAGGCGATCGTGAAGGCTGCGCGCCTGGCGCGGGCCGACGCGGTCCATCCCGGCTACGGCTTCCTGGCGGAGAATCCCGGGTTCGCCGAGGCCTGCGCCGCCGCCGGCCTCGTCTTCATCGGGCCGCCGCCCGAGGCGATGCGGCTGATGGGGGACAAGGTGGAGGCGCGGCGGCTGATGGCGCGGCGCGGCGTGCCGGTGATCCCGGGGCTGACCGAGCGCGCGGGCGACGCCGCCGTCCTCCGGGACTTCGCGCAGAAGGCCGGCTACCCGATCATCCTCAAGGCGGCGGCCGGAGGCGGGGGGAAGGGGATGCGCGTCGTGCGCGATGAGAACGAGCTCGATGCCGCGCTCCGGACGGCGCGCTCCGAGGCGAAGGCTTCGTTCGGGGACGACGGGGTCTACGCCGAGAAGTTCCTCGAGCGGGTGCGGCACGTCGAGATCCAGATCCTCGCCGACGCGCACGGCAACGCGGTGCACCTCCTGGAGCGCGAGTGCTCGGTGCAGCGCCGCCACCAGAAGCTGATCGAGGAGGCCCCCTCGAGCGCGCTGTCGCCCGCGGCGCGCGCCGAGATGGGGGAGCTGGCGCTCGAGGCGGTGCGCGCCTCCGGGTACACGAGCGCCGGCACCGTCGAGTTCCTGGTCGACGAGGCGGGGCGCCCCTACTTCATGGAGGTCAACGCGCGGCTGCAGGTGGAGCATCCGGTCACCGAGATGATCACCGGCATCGACCTGGTCCGCGCGCAGATCGACGTCGCCCGTGGCGAGCGCCTGACGCTGCGGCAGGAGAAGGTGCGGCGGCGCGGCTGGGCGATCGAGTGCCGCGTCCTGGCGGAGGACCCGGC
>WNGM01000695.1_pt1 | contig 39742 bp, 38 predicted proteins | sample 5400571 | NCBI WGS metagenome assembly WNGM01 (sample SAMN13153378, study PRJNA577476) | soil metagenome | isolation source: 100 cm soil or saprolite under Garry oak tree replicate 2 | place: USA:California | collected 2016-06-15 | reverse complement strand
TCCGTATCTATGACCCTGAATTGGTTCACGGGCTATTGCAAACTCCGAACTACCTTCGCGCGCTATTCATAGACAGTGGCGTCGAGATCGATGAGGAGGCAATCCAGCGACAAATCAAGGTTAGACAGGAACGGCAGCAAACCATTACCATCCGCACGCCGCCGGTTCAAGTGGTCGCTGTTCTCGGCGCCGGAGTCCTGGCCCGCCGAGTGGGTGGCGACACGGTAATGGCAGAACAGATCGCCCGACTTAGGGAACTCAATCAGTTGGGCCACGTCGATATCCGAATCATGCCGTGGGAGGTTGGCGGACATGCCGCCCAGCATATCGGCGCGTTCACGCTCCTCGACTTTGCCGACCCGAACGACCCTCCCGTCGTCTACCTCGAATCCCATACCGGCGCTCGGTACCTAGAAAAGGAAGATGAGTTAGCCGAGTACCGGAAGGTCTACGAACTGATCTTCAAGAAAACCGTCCCCATCGAGGAGTACTCCCATGATCACACCATGGAAAAAGTCAAGCAAGTCCGGAACAAACGGCGGTCAGTGCGTTGAGGTCCGGCGTCACGAGGAAACAATTCAGGTACGCGACTCGAAAGACCCGCACGGGGCGATCCTTCGTTTCACCCGTCACGAGTGGGAGGCATTCATTGGTGGGGCGAAGGATGGCGAATTCGACTAGTCGCAGCAAAAGAGAGCCCGCCCAGCGGCTCGTGGAACTGGACGGGCTCTCGGCTCTTTACCGCACAATCGGCGGCTGCGCGAAGTCGCGAATCTCGCCGTGGTGGTGTGCCACCACGTGCTGTACAACGTGCCTGACCTGGCCGAGTTTGCGACCGCGTTGACCGCGCACGCCCGCCGCCGGGTCGTGGTGGAGCTGACGCCCCGACACCCGATGACGGCGCTCAACCCGCTGTGGCAACGCTTCCACGGCCTGGACCGCCCGCAGCGGCCGACCGTTGACGACGCGGTCGACGCGCTGCGTGCCCTCGGGCTCGAGCCGCACACCGAACGCTGGTCCCGCCCGGTCCAGCCGGAGTTCGCCAGCTATGCGGAGATGGTCGAGACGACCGCTCGACGGCTGTGCCTGCCGCCGGACCGGCACGCCGAGGTCGACCGGGCCCTGCGTGACCTGGGCGCCGACCCGGATGCCGGGCTGTACCTCGGCTCGTCCACGCGCGAGCTGGCGACCATCTGGTGGTCGGGGTTGCATGAGTGAGTACTCGCTCATTACTCTGGCGGCATGGTTACCTCCAGCCGCCGGCGCCGGGTACCGGCGATGGCGCGCGAGGAGCGCCGGGCGGCCCTGATCGCGGCGACCGTACCGTTGCTGCGCGAGCACGGGACGGCCGTCAGCACCCGCCAGATCGCCGACGCGGCAGGCGTGGCCGAGGGCACCATCTTCGGCGTCTTCCCCGACAAGGCCTCGCTGTTGCGCGCGGCCGTGATCAGCGCGTTCGACCCGGAGCCGCTGGTCGCGGCGCTGACCGGCGTCGCCGGTCATGGCGACCTGCGGGCGCGCCTGCGGGAGGTGGTCAAGCTGCTCCGGTGGCGCCTGGCCGCCAATGAGCCGCTGATCGCCGCGACCCGGAGCGTGGCCTGCGAACCGGACCAGAGCCGGGAGTTCCTGGAGCGGATGAAACACGCGCGGCGGCGCATGCTCGAGGGGATCGCCGCCGTGATCGAGCCGGATCGGGCGCTGCTGCGCCGCGACCCGCGCAGCGCCGCCCTGCTGCTGCTCATGCTGGTCATGGCTTCGGTGCACAGCGGTTTCTCCGGCGACCGCAACGCCCTGAGCGACCTGGACAGCGACGAGATCGTGTCACTGCTCCTCGACGGCCTGCTGGTGCCCGACGCCATGTCAACGGGAGAACCCGGCTGATGCTGATTCGACTGCTGCGCACCCACCTGCGGCCGTACCGGCGGGCCATCGCGCTCGTCGTGCTGTTCCAGTTCGTGCAGACGCTGGCCACGCTCTACCTGCCCACGCTCAACGCCGACATCATCGACAACGGGGTGGTGAAGGGCGACACCGGATACATCATGCGTACCGGCGGCTTCATGCTCGCCATCACGCTCGTGCAGATCGCCTGCTCGATCGTTGCCGTGTACTTCGGCGCGCGTACCGCGATGGCGGTCGGGCGCGACGTGCGATCCGCGATCTTCCACCGGGTACAGGACTTCTCCGCGCAGGAGGTGGGTCGCTTCGGGGCGCCGTCCCTCATCACCCGCACCACCAACGACGTGCAGCAGGTGCAGATGCTGGTACTGCTGACCTTCACGCTCATGGTGTCCGCGCCGATCATGTGCATCGGCGGCATCGTGCTGGCGCTGCGCCAGGACGTACCGCTGTCCGCACTGCTGCTGGTCATCGTGCCGGTGCTGATCGGCGTGGTCAGCGTGATCGTGGTACGGATGCGGCCGCTCTTCCGGACCATGCAGGTCCGCATCGACGGGATCAACCGGGTGCTGCGCGAGCAGATCACCGGCATCCGGGTGATCCGGGCCTTCGTCCGCGACGAGCACGAGCGGCGGCGCTTCGCCGTGGCCAACACCGAGCTGATGGACGTGTCGCTGCGCGCCGGCCGGCTGATGGCGTTGATGTTCCCGACCGTCATGCTGGTGATCAACTTGTCCAGCGTGGCGGTGCTGTGGTTCGGCGGGCACCGGATCGCCAGCGGCGGCATGCAGGTCGGCGCGCTCACCGCGTTCCTGAGCTACCTGCTGCAGATCCTCATGGCCGTGATGATGGCGACGTTCATGTTCGTGATGATCCCGCGCGCCGAGGTGTGCGCCGAGCGCATCGAGGAGGTACTCGACAGCGAGCCGACCGTGCGGGTACCGGTGGCTCCGGTCATCCCGCTGCACCGGCGCGGCGAGCTGGAGCTGCGCGGGGTGGACTTCCGGTACCCCGGAGCCGAGGCGCCGGTGCTGCGCGGGGTGGACCTCATCGCCCGGCCGGGCCGGACGACCGCGGTCATCGGAAGCACCGGCAGCGGGAAGACCACGCTGCTCAACCTGGTACCGCGGCTGTTCGACGAGACGGGCGGCGCGGTACTCGTTGACGGGGTCGACGTCCGCGACCTCGACCCGGCAACGCTTTCGGCGAGCGTCGGCCTGGTACCGCAGAAGCCGTACCTGTTCTCCGGTACCGTCGCGTCGAACCTACGGTACGGGCGGCCCGACGCGACCGACGAGGAACTGTGGCGGGCGCTCGCGGTGGCGCAGGCGCGCGACTTCGTGGCGGCGATGCCGGGCGGGCTGGCCGCGCCGATCGCGCAGGGCGGCACGAACGTGTCCGGCGGGCAGCGCCAGCGCCTGGCGATCGCGCGGGTACTGGTCCGGCGGCCGGAGATCTACCTGTTCGACGACTCGTTCTCCGCGCTGGACTACGCCACCGATGCGGCGCTGCGGGCGGCCCTGGCCGAGGAGATCGCCGACGCGACCATCGTCATCGTCGCCCAGCGGGTCAACACCATCCGCGACGCGGACCGCATCGTCGTGCTCGACGAGGGCCGGGTCGTCGGCACCGGTACCCACACCGAGTTGATGGCCACCAACCCGACCTACCGGGAGATCGTGCTCTCGCAGCTCACCGAACAGGAGGCGGCCGCATGAGCGTCACCACCGCGCCGCGGCGGCCGCAGCCGCCGGCGTTCGGGCCGGGCCGGATGATGGCCGCCGGTATGCCGGCCGAGAAAGCCATGGACTTCAAGGGTTCCAGCCGCCGGCTGCTCGGGCTGCTGCGCCCGGACCGAGCGCTGCTGGCCGCGGTCCTGGCCTTGGGTACCGCGAGCGTGGCGCTGTCGGTGACCGGCCCGAGGGTCCTGGGGCACGCCACCGACCTCATCTTCGCCGGCGTCGTCGGGGGCCGGCTGCCGGCCGGCACGACCAAGGAACAGGCGGTCGCGGCGTTGCGCGCGCGCGGCCAGGGCCGGCTCGCCGACATGCTGTCCGCGATGCACGTTGTACCGGGCCAGGGGATCGACTTCACCCAACTGGGCCACGTGCTGATGTGGGTACTGGTCATCTACGCACTGGCTGCCGTCCTCGGCGTCGCGCAGTTCCGGCTCACCACGGTCCTCGTGCAGCGGGCGGTGTTCCGGCTGCGCGAACAGGTGGAGGGAAAGCTGTCCCGGCTGCCGCTGCGCTACTTCGACGGGCAGCCGCGCGGCGAGGTGCTCAGCCGGGCCACCAACGACACCGACAACATCGCCCAGACGCTCCAGCAGACATTGAGCCAGCTCGTCACGTCGCTGCTGACGATCCTCGGGGTACTGGCGATGATGTTCTGGATCTCGCCGCTGCTCGCGGTCATCGCGCTGGTGACGGTACCGCTGTCGGTGTTCGTCACGGCGGCCATCGGGAAGCGGTCCCAGCCGCAGTTCGTCAAGCAGTGGGCCACCACCGGGCGGCTCAACGGCCACATCGAGGAGATGTACACCGGTCACACCCTCGTCAAGGTGTTCGGGCGGCAACGGGAAGCGGCGCAGACCTTCACCGAGCACAACGACGCGCTGTTCGCCTCCAGCTTCCGGGCGCAGTTCATCTCCGGGATCATCCAGCCGGCGATGATGTTCATCGGCAACCTCAACTACGTCCTCGTCGCCGTGGTGGGCGGGTTGCGGGTGGCGTCCGGCGCGCTGTCGCTCGGCGACGTGCAGGCGTTCATCCAGTACTCCCGCCAGTTCAGCCAGCCGCTGACCCAGGTGGCCAGCATGGCCAACCTGTTGCAGTCGGGCGTGGCCTCGGCCGAGCGGGTCTTCCAGTTGCTCGACGCGCAGGAGCAGGCACCGGATCCGGACCCGCCCGCGCGGCCGGAGCGGGTACGGGGGCGGGTCGCGTTCGAGGACGTGTCGTTCCGGTACGCGCCGGACCGGCCGCTCATCGAGCACCTGTCGCTCGCCGCTGAACCCGGCCAGACCGTGGCGATCGTCGGACCGACCGGTGCCGGCAAGACAACACTGGTCAATCTGCTGATGCGCTTCTACGACGTGACCGGCGGCCGGATCACCCTCGACGGCGTGGACATCGCGGCGATGTCCCGCGAGGAACTGCGCGCGAACATCGGCATGGTGCTCCAGGACACCTGGCTGTTCGGCGGCACGATCGCGGAGAACATCGCCTACGGCGCGGACGCGCCGACCCGCGCCCAGATCGAGGCCGCGGCCGAGGCGGCGCACGCGGACCGGTTCATCCGGTGCCTACCCGACGGGTACGACTCGGTGATCGACGAGGAGGGGTCCGGCGTCAGCGCGGGGGAGAAGCAGCTCATCACTATCGCGCGGGCCTTCCTGGCACACCCGGCGATCCTGGTCCTGGACGAGGCGACCAGCTCCGTGGACACCCGTACCGAGCTGCTGATCCAGCGCGCGATGCACTCGCTGCGTACCGGCCGCACCAGCTTCGTCATCGCGCACCGGCTCTCCACCATCCGCGACGCCGACCTGATCCTGGTCGTGGCGTCCGGAAACATCGTGGAGCACGGTACGCACGACTCGCTGCTCGCGGCCGGCGGCGCCTATGCCCGGCTGTACTCCGCCCAGTTCGCGCAAGCGGTCGCCGAGGTCGACTGAGTTCCCGGACGCTGGTCACGCCCCGGGCGTGAGCCGGTCGGCGAGGTCGACCATGGCCTCGATGAGGGCGGCGCCGTCGAGCGCAGCGTCGTTGTGGTCGGCGCCGTCCACGGCGACCAGCCGGATCGGGCCGCCGGCCCGGGCCGCCACCGCCCGGCTCTGCTGTGGCGGTACCACGCGGTCGCCGGTGCCGTAGACGACGACCGCCGGCACGGTGATCCGGCCGATCAGGTCGGCGACCGGATAGCGGTCCCGGAGCAGGGGGCGCACCGGCAGGATCGGGTAGTGGTAGCGGCCGACGGCGGCGAGTTCGGTGAAGGGTGACCGCAGCACCAGGCCACCGGGCGGGTACCGGGTCGCCAGCTCCGTGACGACGGCCGCGCCGAGGCTCTCGCCGAAATAGATCATGCGAGCCGGCGCGATTCCGACGGTACCGGCGAGGGCGACGTCCCGCGCGGGCCCGGCCGGCGGCACCAACCAGGCGCCCAACCGCAGCCCGTCCGACGTGTCGAGGACGACGTCGCGGGCACCGGCCAGCACGGTCGCGGCGGCCGGTACCGGCGAGCGGTCCGGAAAGTAGATCAACCGCCGCTGTACCAGCCACAGCGATCCGCTCACCAGCGCCGGTACCAGTACCGAAGCCAGCACCCAGCCCATCCACCGCACCCCCGTACTCTGCCATGCTGACGGCGGCGCCCGACGACGCCATGACATCGCTGGCCGAGACACTGGCCGCTATCGAGCGCCCGCTGCCCGGCGTCAACGCCAGCCAGAGCGCGGCCGTTCCCAGCCGTCCAACGTAGGCGCTGCACACAGCAACGCGAGCTACCCTCGACGCGGGGTAAGGGCCATGGGGGACCGGATGAGTGAAGAGGCACAACCGCGCCGTAGATCGCGCTGGCGGCGGACCCTGCTGGTCGTCAGCCTGGTCGTGGTACTGGCCGGCGCCGTCGTCCTCGGCTCGGCCGCGTTCCTGCTGTACCGGTTCACCAGCGGTGTCCATCAGACGCCACTGCTCGGCGGCGCCGCCGCTACCGGCCCGGCCGCGGGCAATGCCTCGCCGGCCCCAGCGTCCATCGACGGCGCGCTCAACATCGCGCTACTGGGTAGCGACGAACGACCCGGCGACACGGTCGACGGAGCACGCTCGGACACCATCGTCATCGCGCACATTCCGGCCAGCCACGACCACGTCTACCTCATCTCCATCCCGCGGGACAGCCGGGTACAGATTCCGGCCTACCCGAAGACCGACTACCGCGGCGGTACCGACAAGATCAATGCGGCGTACTCGTTCGGATACAACAACGGCGGCGGCCGCGCCGGGGGTACCGAACTGCTCGCCCTCACCCTCCGGCAGCTCGTCGGCGTGGGCTTCAACGCCGCCGCGATCGTGAACTTCACCGGCTTCCAGACGGTCGTCGACGCGCTCGGCGGCATCGACATGTGCGTCGACGAGAAGACCACCTCCGTGCACATCGGCTGGACCGCGAACGGCACGGAGACCGCCCCGTACCGGCTGGTCCCGCCGGACTACTACCCGGTGCCCATCGCCGGCGTACGGCCGCAGGTGTACCAACCCGGCTGCCAACACATGAGCGGCTGGCAGGCCCTCGACTACGTCCGCCAGCGCGAACTCATCCCCGATGGTGACTACGGACGGGAACGCCACCAACAGCAGTTCCTCAAGGCACTGTTCCAGAAGGCGACCAGTACCGGCGTGCTGACCAACCCGCTGACGCTGAACTCGGTCCTGCACAACAGCGCCGGTGCGGTCACCTTCGACGGCAACGGGTACTCGCCGACCGACTGGCTGTTCAACCTCAGGAACATCCGCCCGGGTAACGTCACGATGATCAAGACCAACGGCGGCCAGTTCAACACCGAAGTGATCGGCGGCCAGGACTTCGAGATTCTCGACAGCACCACCCTGCAGCTCTTCCAGGCGATCCGCGACGACACCGTGGCCGCCTTCGCCACCGCCAATCCCGGCTGGGTCAGTACCGACGGGTCGGCGACGACGGCCCACTGACGGCTAGCGGACCTGGGGCGGTCCGGCGGCGGCGAGCGCGGACCGTACCGCCCGGTCGACCTCATTGGCGACCAGTACCGCCTGCGCCTGCGCGACACTGTCCGGGCCGGACAGATCGACCTGGAGCCGGATCTCCAGCCGGCCACGGCCGCCGATGCTCTGCACCCGCGTACACACCACCACGCCGTAGGAGGTGCGCACGCTGACCGGGTGCGACCGGTGCTCGCCGCCCGGGTACCCGTACTGTGCGGTGCACAGGTGCCCGCCGGCGCACCAGCCAGGGCACTCTCGTGGCGGGTGACGCACACCAAACACTCTACGGCGGCGGCTGCGCTCCGTCGCCGGTCCAAACCTGCCGTACCCGCGCCGCCTCGGCCGCCGCCTGGGCGCGGCCGGCACGCGCGGCCGGCGCCCGGCGGGCGGGGTCGAGGACGTTGCGCCCGAAGGCCCGCTTCGCGTCCCGGTCCGGGGTGACGACGGCGACCCGCCCGTCCAACGCCGCGGCCTGCCGGACGACGCTCGGGACGGGGCCGGCACCGCCGGGCAGCGGGGCGATCACGACCACGCGGTCGTACCCGGCGGCGAGGTCGACGTTGGCCGCCGAGCGTACGCCGCCGTCAATGTAGCGATGTCCGTCGATAGTCACCGGTGGCCAGACACCGGGCACGGCGCAACTGGCGCCGATCGCGTCGATCAACCCGACGCCACTGTCCCGGTCGAACACCATGAACTCGCCCGACTCCGCGTCCACGGCGGTGATCAGCAACCGGCGGTCCGGCCACTCCCGTACCGGCAGCCGGCTTTCGATGACGGCGCGCCGGGCGGCCTCCGGTACCGTTTCGGCCGCCAGCGCCATGGCCCCGATGCGCGCCCGGGCCACGACGGAGCCGGCCGAGGTACCGACGACGGCGTCCGCCCCGGTCAGGTCGACTCCCTCGGCGACCAACCCGGCCAGCAGGCCGATCTCCCAGGCGACCCCGGCCACCCCGCCCCCACCCAGTACCACCGCGCGGCTCGTCATGCGCGGAACAGTACCTTCCGCCGAGGCCTTGACAGTCGTCGATGCGCACGGAAAACTAACCGCACTGTACTACTGGAAGAGTCTTTAACAATTCCGTCATGCGGGAGCGGAGACATGAGACGACGGACGGGACTGGTCGCGACGTTCGGCGCGACGACGCTGGTCGTGGCCGCAGGTACCTTCATCGTGTCGACGGTCGCCTCGGCGTCTGCCGAGTCGCGGCCGTTCCCGTTCCACGTCACGTACCAGGTCGGCGTGCTGCCCTCGGCCAGCGCGGCCGCCCGGGACGCCGCCGTGCGCAAGCAGTACGACTCGTGGAAGGCGACGTACCTGGTGCACGGGTGCGCCAGCAACGAGTACTACGTGTCGACCAAGGGCGACGGCGACGCGCCGAACGACGGCACGGTCTCCGAGGCCCAGGGGTACGGCATGAACATCGTGCCGCTGATGGCCGGGTACGACACCAACGCCAAGACCGAGTTCGACGGGCTGTGGCAGCTGGTCAAGAACCACCGCGACGGCCAGGGCATGATGCAGTGGCAGCTGGACGGCCAGACCTGCAGGTACGCCGACTCCGGTACCCCCGACGGGGCGACCGACGGTGACCTGGACATCGGGTACGGGCTGGTCCTGGCGGACAAGCAGTGGGGCGGCTACACCGCCGACGCGCTCGGTTGGCTGGGCAAGTTCTACGCGGCCAACGTCACCTCGGACGGCCATCTCAAGTGCGAGGACGACGGCCCGACCACCGACAGCCGGCCGTCCGACTGGATGCTCGACCACCTGCGCGCGTTCGCGGCATACGACGCCGCGCACGACTGGAACAAGGTCATCACCAAGACGCAGAACCTGATCCAGGAGTTCACCGCCAAGTACTCGCCGAGCGCGAACCTGCTCTCCGACTTCATCGTCAGCGCGAACACCACCGCCCCGAACCCGGCCCCGGCGAACTACCAGGAGAACCAGCCGGACAACATCGTCGGCTACAACTCCATCCGGGTGCCGTGGCACATGGGTACCGATGCGCTGCTGTACGGCAACCCGGTCAGCCTCGCCGTGGCGCGGCACGAGTCGGCCAGCTACAAGAACCACTCCGGCGGCGACCCGAAGAACGTGTACCCGCACACCAACCTCGACGGCACCCCGCACAGCACCAGCGACGTTGCCGAGGAGGCCGGCGACTCGGTGGGTCCGTCGGCCATGGCCGCCGGGGACCAGGGCTTCACCGACGCCATCTGGAACTACCTGGCCACCAACCCGTTCGGCGACCACTACTTCGGCGAGACCATCAAGATGATCGTCTACATCGTGATGGCCGGCGACTACTGGTCCCCGACGGCGGGTCCCGGCCCGGCGCCCTCGCCGACCCCGCCGCCGCCACCGACGAAGTACGAGGCGGAGAACGCCACCCTGTCGCAAGCCACCGTGGCGACCAATCACACTGGGTTCAGCGGTACCGGGTTCGTCGACTACGCCAACGTGTCCGGCAGCTGGGCGCAGTGGACGGTCAACGCCACCGCGGCCGGTACCGCGACGCTGACGTTCCGGTACGCCAACGGCACCACGACCAACCGGCCGATGGCGATCGCGGTGAACGGCACGACCGTCGCGGCCGCGCAGGCCTTCAACGGGACCACGAACTGGGACACCTGGGCTTCCGTCTCGCTCACGGTGACCCTGACCGCCGGCAGCAACACGATCCGGGCCACCGCCAACACCGCCAACGGCGGCCCGAACGTCGACTACCTCCAGGTGTCGTGACCCGCCCGTTGCCGCGTGGCAGGCTACGGGTATGACGGAAGCGCTCTCGACGGCCGGCATGCAGCGGTTGCACGACGCGATGGCGGCCCGGGTCGAGGCCGGCCAACTGCCCGGCCTGGTGACGGTGCTCGCCCGCGGCGACGAGGTGCACGTCGACGCGATCGGCTCCTACGCCTTCAACAGCACGGTACCGATGCGCCGGGACACCCTGTTCCGGGTCGCCTCGTTCACCAAGCCGATCCTGGCCACGGCGACGATGATGCTGGTCGAGGACGGCGTGCTGGACCTGGCCGAGCCGGTCGACCGGCTGCTGCCCGAACTGGCCGACCGGCGGGTACTGGCCCGCATCGACGGGCCGCTGGACGAGACGGTACCGGCGCACCGGCCGATCACGGTCGAGGACCTGCTGACCATGCGGATGGGCTTCGGCCTGCTGACCGAGCCGACGTTCAACCCGCCGTTCCCGATCGTCCAGGCCGGTGAGGAGCTGAACCTGGTCCTCGGGCCGCCGGATCCGCCCACGCCGCACCCGCCGGACGAGTGGATCCGGTTGTTCGGCACGCTGCCGCTGATGGACCAGCCCGGCGAGCGCTGGCTGTACAACGCCGGCGCGCTGGTGCTCGGCGTGCTGCTCGCACGGGCCGCCGGCGAGCCGCTCGGCGACGTCCTGCGGTCGCGCCTGTGCGAGCCGCTGGGCATGGTCGATACCGGCTTCTCGACCACGAAGTCGAACGTCGAGCGGATCCCGAGCCACTACATGACCGACTTCGCCACCGGACAGGTGACGCTGCAACCGCTGTCGGCACCGGCGGAGTGGGCCACCCCGCCGGTGTTCCCGTCCGGCGCCTCAGGCCTGCTCTCGACCGCCGACGACTTCCTCGCCTTCGCCCGGCTGCTGCGCAACCACGGTACGCACCGGGGACGGCAGCTGCTGTCGGCCAAGGCGGTCGGCATGCTGACCACCAACCACCTGACCCCGCACCAGATCGAGACCGCGGGCATCCTGCTGGAACCCAAGGGCTGGGGGTACGGGATGGCGGTCGCCGCCGAGCCGGACGGGATATCGGCCATTCCCGGCCGGTACGGCTGGGACGGCGGGTACGGCACGGTGTGGTTCACCGATCCGCACCGCGACCTCATCGCCATGGCCTTGTCCCAAACCTCCGACTTCCTCTTCAACGGCAGCCGCGCGGAGTTCACGACCCTCGCCATCCAGGCGGCGTCGGGCGATGAGTAGCGCGCCGGGGGTGGGCCGCACGGCGGTGATGACGGCGGCGTTGCGCGCGAGCGAGTGCCGGCGCGCCGAACCCGGTCCACTGTGGACGATGGTGGCGCGGCGACCCTGCACCTGATCCTCGAAGGGACCGGCACCGGGGACTTCTACGACGGCGTCCGGGTGGCCCGGGCGCACCCGGACGCCGACGACCCGAAGGTACGGGCCGCGCTGCGGGCGGCCACCGACGCCGCGATCAGTGGCCGAAGTCGAACCAGTTGACGTTGACGAAGTCGGCCCGCTGGCCGCTGGTGAAGGTCAGGTAGACGGTGTGGGTACCGGTGACACCGCTGATGTTCGCCGGTACCGTGCGCCAGCTCTGCCAGCCGCCGGTGTTCGCGATTGCGAACCTGCCGACCGGCGCGCTGCCCAACGAGTCCAGCCGTACTTCGACCAGACCGGAGACGCCGCCCGCCGCACCGGAGGCGACCCGGGCATAGAACTGCGTCGCCGCGGTCGAGCTGAAGTTCACGTTGTCGTAGCGCAGCCAGTCGCCGTTCGCGATCCAGCCGACGTCCTGCCCGCCAGCGGTGTCGGTGGTCGGCTCCGTCTGGGTACCGGACTGCGCGTTGTCGCTCTCGGCCTGGATCGCGCTGTACGCGTCCCGCCCGCCGCCACCGGTGGTCGGCGTCGGTGTCGGGGTGCCCCCACCGCTGGTATAGACGGCGACGTAGTCCACGGTCATCGGTAGGCCGGACTGGGTGGCGCCGGTCGGGCCGCCGCCGAACGCGGCCGGGAACGCCCCGCCCATCGCCACGTTGAGGATGACGAAGAAGCCGTGGTGGGTGGCGTTGTTCCAGGTGGTCGCGTCGACCTGGGTCGAGTTGAGGGTGAAGAAGCTGGCCCCGTCCAGATACCAGCGCAGCTGCTCCGGCGAGACGCTGCGGTCGTACTCCATCGCATAGGTGTGGAACCCGCTCTGGCAACCACCGCAGGCCCGCTCCCCGCTACCCAGGCCGGTGAACTCGTTGCACGGCCCACCGGGCGCGACTCCACAGTGGAGGGTGGCGAACTCCGAGCTGCGCCCGTTGATGTCCTCCATGATGTCGATCTCACCGATGCGCGGCCAGTTCGTCGCGCCCACCGGGCGGGCCGCCGCACCGAGCATCCAGAACGCCGGCCTGCGTCTCGATCCGGGCCGAGGTCCAGTTGCCCGAACCGTCGCGGATCGGCTTGATGACCAGATGGCCCTGGCCGTCCTGGAACACGTTGCTGGTCGAGCTGGTCATCGTCTCGACCTCACCGGTACCCCAGTTGGCCGCACCGCCCGGGTAGCTGGTACCGATGTCGTACAGCCAGTTTCCGGTGTTGACACCGCTGCCCGCGGCGCCGTTGAAGTCGTCGCTCCAGACCAGGTTCCAGCCGCCCGGGGTGGGCGGCAGGGCGGCGCGGGCGTGCACCGCCGCGGCGATCGATGTGGCCATCATGGCAAGGGCGGCGACGCCGGCGAACATTAACCGGGGTCGGCGGGATCGGCGGGGTCGGCGGGGTCGGCTCATAGCGCGCCTCCGGCGGGGAGCGAGGACGGGACGTACCGAGCGTGAGAGCGCTTTCCCGATTTCTACAACGTTACCGGCACATTGTCAACGCATGTCAATGCTTCACTGTCCCCATGGATGACGGTGAAGGCCGGATCGTCACCGTCCAGGTCGATCCGCTCGACCGCCAGGCTGACGAACGCCGGCTGTAGCCGCTCCGACAAGCTGCGCGGCCGTGCGGTGCCACCCGGACCGCCCGCTCGGCGACGTCCCCTGAGCCTGCCAGCCGGCTCAGGACCGGTCCAGCCCGCCGGCGCTTGCGTGGATGAACACGGCTTCGACCTCGGTGGCGGTCGTCAGCGGGTGGACGCCGCCGCCGAGCGGCTTCAGCGCGCCGCCCATCGCGGCGGCCTCGCGGAGCCCGCCGAACGCCACGACGGTCAGCGTCACCGGCCGTTTCGGATCGCTGGCGGCGGCGAGTTGCGCCGCGAACTGCGCCGCCGTGATGGAGTCGGGTGCGTCCTCGTTGAGCCCGTCGGTGAAGACCAGGACCTGGTTGGGCATCCCGGGCTGGTAGCTGGCGACGGCGGACCGGTACGCCGCGACGACGGTGTTGTACAACGCGGTACCGGTGGGGAGCGCGGACAGTGTCGCGAGTGCCCGGGACAGCGCCGCCCGCTGGGTTCCGTCGAGCGGCCCGGTCGGCATGAGCGTCTGGTAGTCGCGGGGCGGGTCGAGTTGGACACCGAACGTCCACAGGCCCAGCCGCGCCTGGTCGGGCAGCAGTTCGCCGACCGTCCGGCAGCCCTGGCGGACCAGGTCGATCAGGGCGGTGTGGCTCTGCGGCGCGGCCTTGGCCATCGAGCCCGAAACGTCCACGACGATGAGCAGGCTCATCGCGCGGTCCGTCGGGTACCAGGTGGCGAAGACATGGTCGACGTGGTGCGGGGCGAGTACGTCGAATGGGCCGGCGGTCAGCGGCGGCAGCCGGCCCGGTACCGCACCCGGTGGCGCATCGGCACCGGGTTGGCGCAGCCCTGCCGAGCGCAGCGCGGCGGTTGCCGCCGGCCCGACCAGGGCCCTGCGTAATCGTTCCAGCACCGCGCTGCGCTCCGGATCGGCGGCCGCCGCGGCGGTCGGGAACCACGCGAAGCGCAGCTGTGCGGTGTGGTCGCTGGTACCGAGTACCGTCTCGTTCGGGTCCAGCCCGGCGAGGGCCGGCAGCAGGGCGTACTCCGGAACCAGCCCGACCTCGCCGGGCGCGTCGGGCAACGCCGGGGCGGTACCGGCGACGGTCCGGGTGACGTGCACGACCCTGGACAGCGCCAGCGCCGAGGCGTCCATGCCCTGCTCCAGCCACACCGCCTCGCCGAGCGCGCCGGCCGCGACGAGCCCGTCACCGGAGCCGGCGGGGTCGGGCAGGGTGAGCCGGATGCCCGAGCCGTCGGCGAGCAGCTGGTCCAGCGCCAGCCACGAGCCGCCCGCCTGCGTGATTCGTTGCCCCGTCAGGTGATCGGCCACCAGGTAGGCCGGGCTGGTCGCGATGATCGTCCCGGACCCGAGCCGGCCCTTCGCGGCCAGCTGCGGCGCCTGCGCCGAGCCCGCCCAGGCGGCGTCATCGGGGATCCACACGTCGGCCTGGGCGGCATCCTCGGCCGCCGGGCGACCGTCGGCGACCTCGACGTCGACGCGGACGCAGCCGGTACCGCGCGCGAGCGCCAGGCTGACCGCGTTCAGCACCGGGGCGAACGAGGTGGCGGTCATGACGTGTACCGAGCGGCCACACGGCAGGTTCGCGATGTCGGGCGGGCGCCTTTCGTTCACCCGTACGTACGCGGCGCTGGCGAGTACCAGCACCGCGAGCGCGGCCGTCACGACCGCGCCGAAGATCTTGCCGCCGACCTGGCGGGAAACCTGATGCTTGCCCAAGAGGCGATCCTCGGCCGGCGGCGGCGCGCGTCGGTAGCCCGGTTCCGCCCAGTGAGCGCGGGTCAGTGAGCGCGGGGGCGGTCAGAGTCGGGGCGAAACCGGCCGGCCGGTGCGGGCGCGCTCGGGAAGGGTCGACCAGCGCCGCTATCCGGCGCAGCACCTCGTCCCGGTACCGGCCGGGGTCCTCGCCGGCGGGCAGGTAGAACGAGAACAGCCGGACGTACGGCGCACCGAGCAGGCGCAGTACCTGGCACTGCTGCTCGGGATCCGGGGGAGATCTCGTCGGCGAAGCCGCTCAAGGTCCACACGGAGCCATTGTCCGTCAGCGGCCGGACGGCAGGGTGAACTCGGCACCGAGGCAGACGAAGCCGGCCGCCGCGGCCATCGCCTCCGGCCCGGTACCGGCGACCTCCTGCTGGGCCGCCGCCAGTGCCGCGGTCGCCGGCCGTCCGGCGACGAGCTGCCGGTGCAGCGCCACCATCAGCGGAGCCGTCTGCGCGTCCGGTACCGGTACCACGGAGGCGACGATCTGCTGGGCGCCGCTGGCGAGCAGCGTCGCAGCGAGGCCGAGCAGCTCGTCACCGGCCCGGACGACCAGCCGCCCGCTGTCACAGGCCGCGAGGATCACCATGCGCGGTACCCGGTCCAGCCGCTCCAGGTCGTAGCCGGTCAGCGGCCCGTCGGCGAGCAGCAGCGCGGAGAACAGCGGATGGTCCGGGTGCACCGAGCCGTGCGCGGCCAGGTGCGCCAGGCCCGCGCCGTTCAGGGCCGCCGTCGTCGCAGCCACGGTGGCGGCCGGTCCCGCGAGCGCGGCGGTACCGTGGATCGCCGCCACCGCATCGACCTCGGCGCGCGCTCCCGGCAGGTCGGGCCCGGCCACCACGGACACCGGGCCGACCGGGCCGGTTGACCGCGCGCCGTACCAGAGCGCCGCGGACGGCGAGACGGTCAGCGCCCGCCCGGCGCACGACGGGAGCACGCCCCAGGGCAACGACTGCAGCGGCCCGGTCGGGATCAGTACCAGCGGCCAGTCCCCGATCTCGGTCGCGAGCGGCCGCAGCAACGCGGCGTCCAGTTGCCGCGCGGCGTGCCGGAGCATGGCTTGGGCGGCGGCGCGGCTGTCCCCGGTCGCCCAGCGCCGGGCGAGCCGGTGCAGCGCGAACGGTACCCGTTCCAGGAGCCGCCGGATCGGCGGTAGCGACCCGAGCGTGTGCAGCCGGGCGCGACCGTCGACCACGGTGATCGCGTACAACACCTCGCCGTGCTGGACGAACTCGACGAGTACCCGGTCGCCGAGCGCGGCGGACAGCCGCCGCAGCGGTACCGGACCGTCCGGCGGGCCGGCCAGCGGGGTACCCGGCTGCCGCCGGCAGTAGTCCCGGATCCGGCGTTCCAGGGCGATCTGGCGTTGGGCGAGCCGTACCGTGTTCCGGCCCGCGCGCCGCAGCTCCTCGACCTCGGCCACCGTCGCCCGTAGCGAAGCGAGGTCACCGGCCAGGGCCGGATCGTCCGGCGGCCGGACCGGTCGCAGCAGGAGATGGCTGGCCCGGCCCTGCTCAGCTGCCGCGAGTACCCGATCCGGCCGGCCGTCCCGCAGCGCCATCCGCAGCCCGAGGTCGGCCAGTTCGACCCGGTGCCCGGCGGCGTGTGCCCGAAGATCGGTGGCGCCCAAGGTGGCCCGGTGCTCGTCGAGCACGCGCAGCCCGGCGCGTACCGCCGCCTTCGCGCCGCGGGCGTTCCCGGCGGCCAGCCGGGCGAGCGCCTCGGCGTGCCAGGCGCGCGCCCGCAGCGTGGCCGGGCCGCGCCGCCGCAGCCGGCTGGCCTGCGCCAACTGCCGGCATCCCCGCGCGGTCCACCCCCGGGCGAGCGCGAGCCGACCGGCCAGCAGCCGGGCCTCGACCGCGGCGTCCGGCCAGCCGGCGTGGTCGAGCAGTTCCGCGGCACGCTCCACCTGCGCCACCGGTACCGACGGCGGCTGCGCGGCCGCCCGCGCGGCGAGCACGACGAACCGGCCCAGCGCCGCCCATTCCTGCCGGTGCTGCCGGGCGAACTCGCGCGCCGCCCGCCTGGCCTGGGTCGCCGCGCCGGCCGGATCGCCGTCGAGCGCGGCGGCCTGCGCCAGCAACAGCCGCACCTCGGGGAGCGCGATGACCCGGCGCTCCCGCTCGAACGCGGCCACCGACTCCTGCGCCGCCTGCTTCGCCTCGGCCGCGAGGCCGACCGAGAGCAGCAACTCGCTACGGTCGCGCAGGACCCAGCCGAGCTGCGACCGCAGCCCGCGCAGGCGCTGCTCGGCCTGGTCGAGGTAGGCCAGGGCACGCGGTACGTCGCCGCGCCGGCCGCTGACCCAGCCCAGGTTCTGCTGGATGAAGGCCAGCGTGAGGCCCTGATCGAGCTTGCGGCACAGTTGCTCGGCCTCGGTCAGGTCGGTCTCCGCGGCGGCGAACTCGTGCCGCTGGCCGTGCAGGACACCGCGGTTGGACAGTACCCGCTTGATCCACACGTCGTCGTGCGCGCGGCGCAGCACGGGCAGCGCCGTCCGGTAGCTGGCGAGGGCCTCGTCCAGCCGGCCGAGCTGGTGCAGGATCGCGCCGCGCTGCGCCTGGGCCTGCGCCCGCTCGACCCCGTCCAGATCAGCCAGTACCGCGTCGATCTCGCGCACCGCCTGGCGCGGCCGGCCGCGGACGTTGAGCGCGAAGGCCAGCCGCATCTGCGCTTGGGCGGCGAGCCGGGTCGAACCGGCGCGCTGGCCCAGCGCCACCGCCGTCCTGAGGTGCCGCATCGCCGCATCCGGGTCCTTGAGGTGCAGAGCCGCCAGTCCCAGCGCCCGTTCGGCGACCGAGGCGCTGGCGAGGTCGCCGCCGGCGCGCGCCTGCCGGGCGAGTGCCGTGGCGAGCGGGACCGACCGGCCGGGGTCCGCCTCGGCCAGTCGCAGCACATCGCGCACCCGATCGCGGATGGAGGTACCGGTCACCGAAGCTCACAATGAGCTAACCCTGCCGTTACTTCAAGATGAATCTGTATCAAGGCGGCAGGCGGGGGATCCGTCCCGGTGAGCACTCCGACCCGACACAACGAAGGACGGCACATGGGAATCGTGGAGAAGTTGGGCGAATCCTACCGGGACGACCAGCTCGCCGTGGAGCTGCGGGATGCCCCGCTGGTCCTGCGGGAGCTGATCGCCATGGACGTGGTCCTAGCCAATCCGGGACCGGCGCCGACCAGCCCCGAACTGGGTCTCACGCTGGTCGACCTGACCAACCTGGCGGTTGGGATCCGGCCACTGCGCGAGAACGCCAGGCTGGTACAGGCGGCCAAGACCGCCCAGCCGTTCCCGGACGACGAGCTGCCCGACCTCGACCTGCTCCTGTTCGCGTTGCGGCAACGCTTCGCCAGCCGGTACGACGGCTGGGTGCCGACCGTCGGCAAGAACCGGCCGCTCGCGGCGATCGAGGGCTGGCCGTACATCAAGGGATCGGAGGGCATCCTGAGCCCCGTCGACGGGCCACGGATCCCGCCGCGCGACGGTACGCCCGGCCCGCGGGTCGGCATCCTGGACACCCGATTGTTCGCCCACCCTGACCTTGCGGGCCGGTTCACCGGCGACGCGTTCACCGAGCTGCCGCCAAGCGTCGAGTCCACGCTGGGGCACGCGACGTTCATCGCGGGGCTGATCCTCCGCCGCGCCCGCAACGCCGATCTGGTAGTCCGACAGGTGCTCGACGACGAGGGCAGCAGCAACGACTCGTGGGACCTCGCGACCAAGCTGGTGGCCTTCCGGGGCGCCGGCGTGCCGGTGTTGAACATGTCCTGCGGCTGTATCACCAGGGACCGCACCCCGCCCCTGGTGCTGCGTCGGGCGGTCGAGCGGCTCGGCCCGGACATCGTCCTGGTGGCAGCCGCCGGCAACCACGGCGTGCTACGGGAGAAGCCCGATCCGGCCACCGGGCTGTCCGAGAAGACTCCGATGTGGCCGGCCGCGCTCGACGGCGTGGTGGCGGTCGGTGCCTATGACGCGACCGATCCGGCGCACAAGGAGGCGCCGTTCACGCCGCACGGGGCGCCCTGGATCGACCTGCTCGCTCCCGGCGTCGACGAGGTGAGCACCTTCCTCACCGGGAAGGTCGCCATCCTGTTCCGGGAGAACGGCAAGCTCGTTCCCAAGGGCACCAAGGACTTCCGGGAGGGGTACGCGACGTGGCGCGGTACCTCCTTCGCGGCGGCGAACGTCAGCGGGGAGATCGCCGCCCGGATGGCCGGCGGGCGCAGCGCGCGGGAGGCCCTGGACGGGCTGCTGAACGCGCCGCAGGGGGACATCCTCGCGCCGCCCGTCGACGGGTAGGAGGCCGGATGCGCGACGATCCGACCGTCATCGCGCTGGTTCGTCGCGCCGGTGCCGGCGACGCCGCCGCCTGGGACGAGCTGGTCGAACGGTACGCGCCGCTGGTGTGGTCGATCTGCCGGCGGTACCGGCTGGACCGGCCGGACGCCGACGACGTGGGGCAGGGGGTGTGGCTGCGCCTGGTCGAGCAGCTGCCCTCCCTGCGCGAACCGGCGGCGCTGCCCGGCTGGCTCGCCACCACCACCCAGCGGGAGTGCCTGCGGGTGCTGCGCAGCGGGCAGCGGCGGCAGGCAACCGAGCGGCCGCTGGACGACACTGTCGCAAGTGGACAGTCACCGGCGCTGGAACAGGACCTGCTCGCGGCCGAACGGGACGCCGCATTGCGGGCCGCGTTCGCCGCACTGCCCGAGCGCTGCCGGCGGCTGCTCGCGCTGCTCATCGCCGATCCGCCGGTACCCTATGCGCAGGTCAGCGCCACGCTCGGCATGGCGATCGGCAGCATCGGACCCAACCGGGCCAGATGCCTGGACGCGCTGCGCCGCTCTCCGGCGCTGGTCGCGCTGATCGACGCGGGAGGTGGGGTGCGATGACCGGTCCGGAGGGCGATGACGACCGGCTGCTCGCCGCTCTCGGCGAGGCGGTACGGGCGGCGCGGTCGGTACCACCGGAGTTCGTCGCCGCGGCGAAGGCGGCGTACACCTGGCGCGATGTCGACGCCGAACTGGCGGCGCTGACCTACGACTCGGCGTCCGAGGAGGACCGCGAGCCGGCCGGTACCCGCGCCACACCGACCCGCCTGCGCGCGCTCACCTTCGTGTCGGCCAACCTCGTCATCGAGCTCGAGGTGGGCCAGGATTCGTGCCTGGGCCAGCTGGTACCGATCCAGCCCGGGCAGGTCGAGGTCCAGCTGGCCACCGGAGAGCTGATCCCGGCAACCGTGGACGACGTGGGCTACTTCGTCGTGCGGCCGGTACCGGCGGGCTGGGTCCGGCTGCGCTGCCACCCGGCTGCCGGTACCGACGTGGTCACCGGCTGGGTTGTCCTGTGACCGACACATCAGATCGGCCGGTCGAGGCTCCGTCTGCGTAGAGGCACCACACGCAGAGAGGAAGCCATGAACGACAACGACCGAACCGTGGAACCGGTCGGCGGCGCGGGACTCTTCGACGTCGACCCGGACCAGAGCGGCGTGAGCCAGGATCCCGCCCACCAGGCGACCGGGGATCTCGACGCGCTGCCCGACGACCAGGAGCTGTGATGGGTACCGCGGCTGGCATGATCGAGCAGGCGCGCCTGCTCCTGGGCCTCGGCGAGCTACCGCCGGGCTCGAACCACAACAGGGTGACCACGTGGTACGGGATCGACGCACCCTGGTGCAACATGGCGATCAGCTTCGAGGCGGGCCACTCCGGCAACCTCGACGCGATCGGCGGCAAGTTCGCCTGGACGGTGGCGCACGCCAAGGCGTTCCAGAACCGGGGCCGGTGGCACTACGGTCTCGGCGGGGTGCGCCCGGGCGACGTGGTCTTCATCGACTGGTCCGGTACCCGCGTCATCGACAACATCGACCATGTCGGGCTGGTCGAGGCGGTGCATTCCGACGGAAGCATCACGACACTGGAAGGCAACACCTCGGACCGGTTCCTGCGCCGGCGCCGGGACGTCAGCTGCGTCGTCGGGTACGGGCGGCCGGCGTACGACGGCGCCGCACCGCTACCGGCCGGAGACGGCTTCCTGCGCCGCGGCTCGACCGGCGCCCGGGTCCGGACGCTGCAGCAGAACCTCAACACGGTACTGGGTACCAAGCTCGACGTGGACGGTGACTTCGGGCCCGCGACCGAGGCGGCGTTGAAGACCTTCCAGGCCCGGTTCCACGTCGACACCGATGGCGAGTACGGCCCGCAGTCGGCGGCCGCGATGCGGGGCGGGCTGGCCGGGCACGCGATGGCGATCCGGCCCACCCCGCGGGCGGCGGCCGCCGGCGCGGTGGACGTGGACGGCGAGTTCGGGCCGGCCACCTGCGCGGCGCTGCAACGGGCGCTCAACCGCGACGGGGCCGGGCTCACCGTCGACGGTTCGCTCGGGCCGCAGACCGCGAAGGCGCTGCAGAAGCACCTCGGCGTGACGCCGGACGGCATCGTCGGACCGGACACGGTACGGGCGTTGCAGCGCCGGCTCGGCGCGGGCGTGGACGGCGAATGGGGTCCGGACACCACCCGGCATCTCCAGAAGGCGCTCAACGCCGGCACGTTCTGACGGGTACCCGACGGGCTGCCGGGACACGTGTCCCGGCAGCCCGTCACGCGCGGTCGGTCCTGTTGTAGAACTGCTCCAGGCGAGCGGCCGCCTCGTCCCGGTCGACGCCGGAGTAGGAGTTCCAGCCCTCGATCCGCAGCTGGTCGTCCAGCGGTTTGCCGATCACTTCGAGGATGGTCTCCTTGGCCGAGCGCACCGCGTGCTGGGAGTTGCGCAGGATCTGCCGGGCGACCAGTTCCGCCTCGTCCAGCAACTGATCGTGCGGCACGACCTTCATCACCAGGTTGCACCGCAGCGCCTGCTGCGCGTCAATCGGCTCGGCGGTCAGGACGAGCTGCATGGCGACGCCGACCCCGCACGTGTTGACCAGCCGGGGGATGCCGCCGTCGCCGTGGTGGAACCCGCGGCGGGCCTCGAAGGAGCCGAACCTGGCGCGGTCGGCGGCGATCCGCAGATCGCATGCCAGCGCCAGTTCCAGGCCGGCCGCCAGCGCCCAACCGTCCACCGCCGCGATCACCGGCTTGTAGATCCTGTGCAGGCCGCGGGTCAGGCCGCCGATACCGAGGTCGACGATCTCGCGGACCCGGGCCGGGGTGGCGTGGAGGTAGTTCGCAGAGGCATACGTACGCAGATCGGCCCCCGAACAGAAGGTACCGCCGGCTCCCGACAGGATCGCGACGTCCACCGCGCGGTCGTCCCGGAAGTCCCGCCAGATCCGGCAGAGCTCGTCATGCATCGACGGATCGATCGCGTTCTTGACCTCGGGGCGGTTCAGCGTCACGTACGCGATACCGTCGCGTTTCTCGTACAAGATCTTCTCAACCACGTCCCGAGTGTCTCACCCGGTCGCCGGCTTGCAGCGGACGGCTTCGACGCGATCCTCCGGCATTGACGACGCCGGAGTTCAGCGGCTACATGCGGCGCGCACCACCTCGGCTTCGGCGCGTACCGTGGCCACGTCGGCTGGTTGCGGTACCTCCCGCTCGGCGTCCTCGATCAGCAGGCTCGCCTGTTCCTCGATCGCCGCCAGCCGCTCCGGGTCCGGCACGCCGACGGCGGCGCAGTTGGCGAGCAGCCGCAGCAGGGCGATCGCCACGGTCGGCTCCCGAGAGCTGTACCGGCGGATCAGGCCGCACATCGTTGCGAGGTAGTCGCCGAACCGCCGGCCCGGTACCACGACTTCGGCGCCGCCCGGGTCGGCGGCCACGTGCACGCCGAGGGGGCGCGTCGCGAGCGCGCAGAACAGCACGGACAACCGGTCGACGGCCTGTACCGCCGTGTACGGGTCGTTGACCGCCGGCGACATCGCCTTGCAGGCCACGTCGACCAACTGCCGGATGCCGAACGCGGCATCCTGCTCGAAGGTCCGTTCCCGGCCGATCCGCACGGTCTCGTCCAGCACCCGCGGCAACTCCGCCGGGACGGGGGCCGGCCAGGCCCACACCAGCGTCGTGCCGGCCACCACGTGCTCGCCGACCCGCGGGCGCAGCCGGATATGGAGCTGGTACCGGCGCGCGTGGTCGAGGAGCCGCTCGACGCGCACCGCCTGCACGTACCCGGACCGGCGCGCCGGGACCGGCACCGCATCGTCGGGTACCGGTCCCGGACCCGGACCGCCTTCGAGCAGCCCGTCGCCACGGATCACCGCCAGAGCGTTGCGCTCGACGACGCTCATGATGCCCTCGATCTGGATCGAATGCGCCAGGTGGTCGGCGAAGAACACCAGCAGTCCGAGGCTCGCGAACAGCAGCACGATCGCACCCGTGACGGCGAGGCGGGGGTACTCGGTGCTGCGTTCGCCGCGGGAAATGCCCACCGTGTAGAGGCCCGCGGTGCTGTACGCGAAGGTGGCGACGAACACGCTGAGCACCACCTGGTTCGGCCGGTCGCGCAGGAAGTTGCGCAGCAGGCGCGGCGAGAACTGCGTCGACGACAGCTGCAACGCGACCACGGTCAGACCGAGCACCAGCGCGATCACCGTGACCATCGTCCCGCTGATGCCGATCAGCAGGCTGCGCGCGTCGTCCGAGGTGCCCTGGAAGACCAGCGGGGAGGTGGGGCCCAGATCGACCAGCGACAGGAGGCTCCCGACGACCAGGGCCGACAGGACCGACAGCGCCGGCAGCACCCACAGGGAGCCACGCAGGTACTCCGATAGTTCATCCCGACGGATCACGAACCCCACCGCCCAGGTTCAGCTGCTGAAAGCTGTAGTACACGGCGAGCACGAAGTGCACCGCAAGGCAGAGCGGGGCGCTGACCAGGGCGACGGCGACGGTGGCGAGGTAGAACGCGGTGCCGGCGCTGAACCGCGGGATCGAGGCCCGGGCGGCGACCGGATCCACCCCTTCGCGTAGCAGCGGGGGGCGGGTCGCGGCCCACGCGTACAGGATGCTGAAGGCGATCGCCATCGCCAGCATGACCCCGGAGTACACCACCGCGGCGGTACGGGCGTCGCGACCGGCGGTGAGGTACTCGGCCAGCAACGACGTGGTGAACGGGATGGCCGCCACGAACATGAGCAGGATCAGGTTGAGGAACAGCAGCATCCGGTCGACCCGACCGATGAGCTGGAACACCGCGTGGTGGTTGATCCAGATGATGCCGATCACGAGGAAGCTGGTGACGTAGGCGGCGAACGCCGGCCAGTTCCGCGCGAGCGCATGGGCCAGCGTGCCCTGCAACGTATCCCGGACCGGTACCCGCAGGTCGAGCACGAGCAGCGTGATGGCGATCGCCAGGACCCCGTCGCTGAACGCCTCGACCCGGCCCGTCGTCGTGGTCATGTGCTGGCCCGTTCGACCACCTGGCGCACGTCGCGTCGCTCGATCGCGGCGGCCATCACCTCGGGGAACAGATCCGGGGTGCAGGCGAAGGCCGGCACGCCGAGCGCCGCGAGCGCCGCGGCGTTGTCCCGGTCGAAGTCGGGCGCGCCCTCGTCGGACAGCGCCAGCAGCGTGATCACCTGTACCCCGGCCGCGGTCATCGCGGAGATCCGGCGCAGCATCTCCTCGCGGATGCCGCCCTCGTAGAGGTCGCTGATCAACACCAGGATCGTGTCCCGTGGCCGGGTGACGAGGCCCTGGGCGTAGGCGAGCGCGCGGTTGATGTCGGTACCCCCGCCGAGCTGGGCGCCGAAGAGGACGTCGACCGGGTCGGCCAGCTTGTCGGTCAGGTCGGTCACCGCGGTGTCGAAGGCCACCAACGAGGTACGCAGCGTGGACAGCGATGCGAGTACCGCCGAGAAGACGCTCGCGTAGACCACCGACGGCGCCATCGAACCGGACTGGTCGACCAGCAGCACGATCTCCCGCTGGACCACCCTGGTCCGGCGGCCGTACCCGATCAGCCGCTCGGGCACGACGGTGCCCAACTCGGGGCGGTAGTGGCGCAGGTTCGCCCGGATGGTCCGGTCCCAGTCGATGTTGCCGTGGCGCGGGCGGCTCATCCGGGCCGCCCGGTTCACCGCTCCGGTCAGCGCCGTGCGGGTCTGCTGCGCCACCCGGCGCTCCAGGTCGCCGACCACCTTGGTCACCACCATCCGGGCCGCCCGCTTGCTGCGCTCCGGCATCACCCGGGTGAGGCGCAGCAGCGTGCCGACCAGATGGATGTCCGGTTCGACGGCGTCGAGCATCTCCGGTTCGAGCAACAGCCGGGCCAGGTTGAGCCGCTCGATCGCGTCGGCCTGCATCACCTGTACCACGGTGGACGGGAAGTACCGGCGGATGTCGCCCAGCCAGCGGGCGACCCGGGGGGCGGAGGCGTTGAGGCCGCCGCCGCGGGCGGTGCGCTCGCCGGCACCGTCGCGCTCGGAGTCGTACAGCGCCGCCAGTGCCGCATCGATCGACGCGTCACCGCCGCCGAGCCGGTGCCCGGTACCCTCGCCGTCCGGCGCGCCGCCCAATGCCAGCCGCCACCGCCGGGCCCGCTCGTCCGCGGTCATGGCGCCCTCCCGAGCAGGACCCGGACGGTGCGCAGCACGAGATCGCCCCGCTCGTCGTCGACGTCCTCGGTGGTGACCTCGGTGGCGACCGTGCCGCCGAGGCGGACGGCGCGTTCGCCGATCTGGCGGCGCTGCGGCGCCGGGTACTCGCTGAAGGTGCGGCGCAGCAGCGGCAGCGCCTCGACGAAGGCGTCCGGCGCGATGCCGGTGAGCCAGCCGTCCACCAGCCGCAGCAGCCGCTCGTCGTGGACCAGCAGCAGCCCGTCGCCGGCCAGGAACCCCTCGATCCACGCGGCGGCGCGGGCGACCGGTACCCCGGTGGTGAGAATGAGCGACATCCGCGCCCGCGCCTGCGCGACGTCGAGCCGGCCGGCGTCCAGCAGCAGGCGGCCCAGCCGGCCCGCCAGCAGGCCGTGTACGTCGTCCCTTGTGGACAGTGCGGCCAGTGTGTCGTGCCAGCGCGCGGCGAGCTCGGGCTGGTCGAGCAGCGCGAGGGCGGCCTGGACCGCGTCGATCCGGTCGCGCATCGCGGCCGCCGCGGCGTCGTCCAGGCCGCCCACGGCAGCAGGCAGGCCCACGCAGATCCGGGTGACCAACCCGTCCGTGACGTGCCGGAGCGCCGGCAGGTCGGTCCGCCGGACATCGCCGTAGCGCAACGTTCGGGCCAGCGCCGGAAGCGCATCCATCAGATGCGCGACGTCGTGATCGAGCGCCATCCGCTCGTCGAGCGCCCGCAGTACCGCGGGGAGCCCCTCGGGCAGCTCGGCGAGCAGGCAGCGTTCCACCAGCGACGTGACCTCGGCCAGCGACGCCGCGCCGGTCGCCTGCTCGGCGACCCGGGCCGTCGCGGCGTCGCGCACGGTCGTGCCGTAGGCGCTGGCGGCCACCAGATCGACGGCGAACTCCGGCTGCCAGGCCAACCGCCACGACTCCCAGAACGTGCCCCGGCCGCGCCGGTGCGCGAGCGCGACGCCCCAGTCCACGCCGAGCACCCCGAGCCGGTGCAGCAGCCGGCTGCGTTCCAGGTCGATCTCGCGGCGCAGGTCGAGGTCCAGCTCCCGGGGCTGCGGCGCGGGTGGCAGGCGCAGCCGCCGCTGCGACGCGGCCACGTCTCGGACGATCGGCACACCGGGCGTCCGGTCTGGTACCCGGCCCAGCCGTTCACCCACCACCAGCCGCCGCTGGATCAGCTCCAACCGCAGCGTGTCGCCCTCGCACAGCACGGCCAGCGCCGCGTCGGTGACCTCCGCCAGGCCCGGTACCGGCCGGCCGCGCATGGTGGCCAACGCATCGGCGAGCCGGGTCGCCTCGATCACGTGCGCGCTGGACACCGGTACCCCGTCGCGGCGCAGCACGGCGGCCGCCCGGACCAGCCAGCGGGCGACCGCATCCGCAGGTGCGGTGAACAGATGGTGGTACCAGCCGGGCGAGCGCACCCCGGCGCCGTAGCCCTGCCCGGAGGCCAAGCGCGCGTGCGTCCACGGTACCCACGTCATCGCGACCTTCACCTTGGGCAGCCCACGCAGGATGCCGGCATCGGCGGAGACGGTCGGCAAGGGCGCCGTCAACGCCGGTACATGCCAGGCACCGCATACCACGGCGACCCGCTCGTACCGGCGCAGCGCCGCCCGCAGCGCCGAGCGCATGGCCGCCTCGCGGCGTTCCTCCTCGACGCGCTCGCTCTCGGGTGGCGCCGCTGTGTGCCCTCTGACCTCGACCATCGCCTCGGCTATTGCCGCGAACGGCGCCAGGGCGGCGGTCAGCTCGTCCACCTCACCCGGGCGCTCGAACCGGTGCTCGACGACGTCCTCCCACCACCGCTCGGGATCGTCGTAGCCGGCCGCCGCCGCGAGCGCCCCGACCGGGTCGCTGCGCACTCCCTGATCGTCACCGCGGCGCGGTGGCGGGTCGTCCACCGCCAGCTGTACCGCGGCGGGCAGGTCGATGAACTGCGCCGGTACCTCGTGGGCCACCGCCCAGCGCAGCGCCTGCCATTCCGGGGAGAACTCCGCGAACGGCCAGAACGCCGCGCGCCGCTTGGGGTCGGCACCGGCCGGGTAGGCCAGGAGCGCGACCGGCGCGCGCATGTCCTCGTCGCCGGCCAGGGGTACCAGCGGATCCGCTTCCGGCGGGCCTTCGATGAGGACGACCTCCGGTTGGTACGCCGCAAGTGCCCGCCGGACCGCCCGGGCCGACCCCGGCCCGTGGTGCCGCACGCCCAGCAGGACCGGATTCATCAGGCCTCGCGGGCGGCCCGGTAGAAGTCCCGCCAGCCGTCGCGCTCCCGGACCACCGTCTCCAGGTACTCCCGCCAGACCACCTGGTCGGAGACCGGGTCCTTGACGACCGACCCGACGATGCCGGCGGCCACGTCGACCGCCCGCAGCTTTCCGTCGCCGAAGTGCGTCGCGAGGGCCATCCCGTTGGTCACCACGGAGATCGCCTCCGCCGTCGAGAGCGTGCCGCTCGGCGACTTGAGCTTGGTCCGACCGTCCTCGGTCAGTCCGTTGCGCAGTTCCCGGAAGACGGTGACCACGCGGCGGATCTCGTCCACCGCGGGCGGCAGGTCGGGCAGTTCCAGCGCCCGGCCGAGCTCGGCCACCCGGCGGGCGACGATGTCGACCTCCTCCTCCATGCCCGCCGGTACCGGCAGCACCACCGTGTTGAACCGGCGCCGCAGCGCGGAGGACAGCTCGTTGACGCCGCGGTCGCGGTCGTTCGCGGTGGCGATGACGTTGAAGCCGTTGCGGGCCTGTACCTCGCCACCCAGCTCGGGGATCGGCAGCGTCCGCTCGGACAGTACGGTGATGAGCGAGTCCTGGACGTCGGAGGGCATCCGGGTCAGTTCCTCCACCCGGGCAATCCGCCCGTCGGCCATGGCGCGCAGTACCGGGCTGTCCACCAGCGCCGCCCGGGACGGCCCGTCGGCCAGCAGCCGCGCGTAGTTCCACCCGTACCGGATGGCTTCCTCCGGGGTACCGGCGGTGCCCTGTACCAGCAGGGTCGAGTCGCCGCTGATCGCCGCCGCCAGGTGCTCCGACACCCACGTCTTCGCGGTACCCGGTACCCCGAGCAGCAACAGGGCGCGGTCCGTCGTCAGGGTGGCGACCGCCACCTCGATGAGCCGCCGGGATCCGACGTACTTCGGCGTGATCGGCGTACCGTCGCCGGCCTGCCCACCGAGCAGGTAGGTCACCACCGCGGCCGGCGACAGCCGCCAGCCTGGCGGCCGCAGCCGGTCGTCACCGTCGGCCAGGGCGGCCAGCTCATGGGCGTACTCGTCCTCGGCATGGCGGCGCTGCACCATGGGGGAGGTGTGCCGGTCGATCGTCAAGCGAGCTCCTCGAGCATATCCATGCGGAACCGGAGGGTGGCGGCGAACCGCTCAATGAAAGCTACGCCGGGATCGTTCGGCCGTACGACGCGCAGCCGGTCGACGAGCGCCGTCGCGCGCGGCGCGAAACCGGCCGGCAGGCGCACCGCGGCGAGTTCGCAGAGCCCGGCTGCCCGCCAGCCGGCGCCCCGGTTGCCGAGGTGATCCGCGAGGGCGCCGAAGACCGCCTCGGCGACGGCCGGCGGCCAGGGTCGCGGGCACAGCGCCAGGACGTGTTCGAGGCCGACCGCCATCGCAGCGGCCAGCCCGCGGTCCAGCGCAGCGGTGGCCCGTGCGGTGAGAGCCTCGATGGGCAGCACGTCGTAGAGCGCTTTGAGCAACAGTTGGTCGTCAGGGTGCCCGTGGGCGGCCACATCGGCGGTGAGCGCATCGACGAGCGCAACGGCCCAGGCGCCGTCCTGTTGGGCAGCGGCGGCGCGGGCCAGCCCCCGGCGTACCGTCACGGCCCACGCGTCGCTCACCTGACGGGCGAGGAAAGAGGACGGTTCCGGCCAGCCGGACAGCGGCGTCCGGGCCAGGATCTCCTCCAGCCACCAGGCCCGCTCACCGGTCCCGGCGGGTGGCCGGGGCGTGATGCCGTCGCGCCGCATCGACCGGTCGCAGGCGGCCGGGGGGACGATGCCGACCTGGCCCGCGCCGCGCAGGTCGACGCAGGCGCTGGCGCGCGCGGCCATCCGCCGGGCGCACCCGCTGCCAGGCAGCCTGGCGAGCAGGTCGAGGGCGACCGCGCGGACCTGCCGGCGCCGGTCGTCGAGGGCGCGTTCCAGCAGTGGCTCGTCGGCGGTGGCCAGGCCGGTCTCCAGCGCGCTGAGCAGCGCCGCCCGGTCGTCCAGGGACTCGGCGTCCCAGGCGGCTTCGAGCAGCTCCCGGGCCCGGGCCGGATCGTCTTGCCGCAGCCGGCGCAGGTAAGCCACCCGGCTACCGATCGCACCCAGCTCCCATACCTCGGATCCGTCCACTGTGGATCGATCGGGGGAGGTGGACGACGCGTACGACCACTCCGCGCGCTGTGCGGCCAGCCAGCCGGCCAGCGGCCCGGCGACCGGGGCGACCAGCGGCCGCAGCCCGCGATGCCGCCGGCCCGCTTCGAGCAGCGCCGGGACCAGCTCGGCCGGCAACCGCCGCCGCGCGCCCGCGGCGGCGGCCAGCCACTCGGCGAGCAGTTCCAGCCGCGCCGCCATGTCGCGTACCGGCAGCGCGTCGCGAGTGGCACTGTCCAGGGCGAGCAGGGCATCGACCCGAGCCGCCGCGGCCGGCCCGACCGGGGGTGTGTCGTCGAGCGGGGCAGGCATGGATGGTGACGCTCGGGGCACCAGCGCGACGCCGGCCCGCCGCCGCAATGCGTGCGCGGCCGCCGCATCGAGCAGCACCTCGGCCCGGTCGCCGCTTCGCGCCGTGCCGACCAGGGCGGACGCCAGCACCTCCGGCCAGGTTGGGCTCATAGTCGCACCAGCCGGTCGCCGGCCCAGACGCTCAGCGGACGCAGGCCGGCGGCCGTCCACTCGCCGGCCACGGTGACCGGCCGCCCGCCGCCCGCCGCTACGAGCCGCCACGGGGCACCCACGGCCGGATCGACGGGTACGCCGCCGTCGCCGGCGGTCAGGCACCAGCGGTCGCCCACCTTCACCGGTACCACCCCGGCGAGGACCATCGGCCAGCGCTCCAGCCACGGGTCGGCGGCCAGTGCCCGGGCGTACTCCCGCATCGCCGCGGCCACCGGCTGGGCGCTGGCGACGGTGCTGATCGGTGCGGCCGGCGCGTGCCGCCGGGCGATGAGCACCCGCACCCCGTCGGGGTAGAAGCACAGGTCGGCGTCGAGCGCGGTGCCCAGCACGAGATCGGTCACGAACACCTGGCCCGGCCCGGCGAACGACAGCACCAGCGCGGCCCGGCCGGTCTGCGCGCCGCGCAGCCACACCCGGCGCACCATCAGGTCGTTCTCCGGTTCGTCGCGTACCCCCAGGACCTGCCACCGGTCCCGGACCGGCTCCCCGGCCAGTACCTCCTCGGCTGCCACCGGCATGCCGACCCGCAGCCGCAGCGTCGCGGCCAGCGCGGGCGGCAGGCTGTCCAGCCGGGCGAACCCGGCGGTGAGCAGCCGCAGCAGGCCCAGCTCCGTGAGCAGCCGCTCGGGGTCGGCGACGTAGTCCGCGAGGTTGCCCACGAGCCGGGCCGCGCCGGGTGCCTGAGCGTCGATCAGGCGCGCCGCCATGGTGTCCCAGTGCGCGTACCCCAGCCGGGACGCGCCCGCGAGGCCGCCGCGGAGCTGGTCGGCCAGCCACCGGTCGAGCTCGTCCAGCCCGGCGGCGACCCGCTCGGCCCGGCGGAGCGTCGCCTTGGTGCTGGCGGCCCGGCCGCTGCCCTCCCCGCCGTTGCGGGCCGCCTCGCGGCGGGCCACCGCGCGGGACACCTGATCGGCTCGGGACGCCTGCCAGTCGCGGACCCAGGTCGGCGCCGGCGCCTGCGGCGCTCCGCCGGATGCCCACCGCAGGAGCAGTGCAAGGGTGTGCTTGCAGGGGAACTTCCGGCTCGGGCAGGAGCACCGGTAGGCCGGCTCGGTCAGGTCGACGCAGGTCTGGTAGGGCTGGACGCCGCTGCCCTGGCACAGCCCCCACAGCGTGGGCGGCAGATCGTCATCGGCGCTGAAGCCGACCTCGCACCACGCCTTGTCACCGGCGAGGGCGCGGGCCGCCCGCTGGGCGGACGCGTCGGGCGCCAGGGAGAGCACCTGGTCGGCACTCCACGGACGAGCGCCGCCTGGCCGATCCGGCCCAAGTGCCGGCTCGCGAGCTGGGACGTCCGTTACGGCAGCATCGGGCACAGTTGATTAGCGTAGTCAGGCGGTATGACAAGATCGCCAGATCCGGGAAAGATCAACGGATACAGTGTTCTGCTGACCTTACGTCATTACGGGGGTAGCTCCGCGTCGTCACGTAGTCGCCGGCCTCCACCATGCCCGACCCACTGGTGTCGACGTGTACCCGGATCGCGTAGCGCGCCCGCGGATCGGGTTCGCCCACGTCGAGTTCGATCTGTTGCACCGGACTCAGCAACGGCGACCTCGCGGCCGTCCGCGCCATGTACGGACCGTCTCCCGCCGCTCCCGGGGCTGCTTGTCAGTCCGCGTGCCGCAGCTGGCGTACCGCAAGGACTGTGGCGCTTGTCGATGCGTAGCGTGGTCGGGTGTTAGCGCATCGTGGCGAAAAGGCGACCTCTGTCGGATCGAGGACTCGTATGCGCCACCGGCCGGGAGAGAATTTCCGGGTCCTCCACGCCGACCTCGACGCAGATGAGCCCAGTGCCCCTCGATGCGTCTGCTGTGCCGTGCCCTGAGCCGGGTACGGCGGCACGCGACGGGTTCTCCGCCGCCGGGCCGACGTGACACCCGCGGCCCACAGGAGGAACGATGACCAGCCCGGAACCAGTAAATCTCGCCGCCATCCAAGCGGCACTCGGTGAACAGGGCCATCCCTGGCAGGCAGCCGACAACCCGTTGACCCGCATGTCGCCACAGGAGCGGCGGCGTCGACTGGGCGTACCGCTGCCCGACGAGGCGGAACGCGCCGCCATCCAGGAACGGCAGGCCCGCGCCAACCGGCTCCACCAGGCGGCGCGTGACGCCGCGGCCGGCGCGCCGGCATCCTTCGACGCCCGCAACGTGGCCGGCGCCAACTACGTGACGGCAGTGCGCGACCAGGGAAACTGTGGCTCGTGCGTGGCCTTCGGTTCGGTCGCCGCGATGGAGACCGTCGCCGCGTACACCCGGCGCCAGCCCAACCTGGAGCTCGACTTCTCGGAGGCGCACCTCTTCTACACCCACGGCGCCACCCAGGGCGTGACCTGCGACACCGGCTGGCTGCCGCAGCGGGCGCTGGAGATGTGCCGCGACATCGGCATCACGTTCGAGGACTACTTCCCCTACACGCCGGGCAACAGCGGCGGTGCCGTGCTCAACGCGGACTGGCCGAACCGGCTCGCCCGGGCGGTCGAGGTCAGCACGGTGACCGGCGACCCGGTGAAGATCAAGGAACAGATCTCCACGTACGGCGCGGTGACCGGCTGCTTCGTGGTCTACACCGACTTCTTCAGCTACCGGTCGGGCGTCTACCGGCACGTCTCGGGCAACGTCGAGGGCGGGCACTGTGTCGCGTTGATCGGGTACGACGACGCGCAGGGTTGCTGGATCGCCAAGAACAGCTGGGGACCGAGCTGGGGCGACCAGGGCTTCGTCCGGATCGGGTACGGCGAGTGCAACATCGAGGCCTGGATGAACGTCGGTGTGACCGGCGTACGGCTGCGCGCCTGGACCGGGTACGCCCACGTACTCGGGCTGTGGAGCAACGACGCGGCCCGTAACGGCTGGGCCTACCTGGAGAACTACGGCTGGCACCGCATCGCCGCCAACGACGACCAGGTCGAGACGACGATGCTCAGCCAGGCGGTCGCCGCGAAGGTCGGCAACCGCACGGTCAACGCGTTCGCCGACAACGGCACGATCGACACCCTGTACGCGTTCTAGGTAGCGGAGGAAAGTCATGTCGAGCCCTCGAAACACGCGCACGTCGGGCAGCCGGTCCGCGCCCGTCCTCGACCCGCGGGCCGGTACCGAGACCCTGGACCAGCCGCGCCAGCTCGACGAGAGCGAGCTGGCCCTGGCCCAGGGCGCCGGCGCCGCGACCGCGACGACCACCACGACCGCGGCCGCGCAGGCGCGGCCGGTACTGGATCCGCCGGGGACACCCGGTGCCGCCCGGCAGCCCGCCGCGGCCGGCGTCTTCCAGAGCCTTCGCATCCTGGCCCTGTTCAGCAGCAGCGCCCACGACAACGGCTGGGCATACCTCGAAGGGGTCGGGTGGCGCCGCATCGCCACGACCAACGACTCGGCACAGACCTCGCTCGATCTGCTCACCGCCGCCGCCCGCATCCAGGGGACGCCGGCGTCGGTACGGTACGAGAACGACAACCAGATCCACGAGATCTACGTCTGGTGAGGTGGCGGCGACGGTGACGACCCGGGTGGGACCGTCCGACGACGGCGGGGTCGTCACCGTCGCGCCCGGCGACGCGCTGGAACTGGCGCTACCGCAGAGCGCGTCGACCGGGTACCGCTGGGAGGTGCTGACTTCTCCCGGCATCGACGTCGTCGACGACCACGTGGAGGACGGTGGGACGGATGCTCCCCCGGGCGCGACCGCGGAGCGGCTGATCGTCCTGCGCGTACAGGAACCCGGTGAGGTGGTGGCGCGGCTGCGTCGGCACTGGGAGCCGGCCGACGCCGCCGTGAAGACCTTCCGTGTCCGCGTGCAGACCGGCTGACCCGCCGGTTGGTGATTTTCAGGCAGCGGTCGGGTACGCGCGGACCAGCGCGGTGCGCACCGCGGCCGCGTCGCGCACCGCGAGGGCGTACCCGCCGCGCAGGCGCAGCTCGAGCCCGAAACCGAGCTGCCCGGCCCGGACCGCGGCCGCCGCCAGTACGGCGATCCCTCCGTCGTCGATCGAGGTGACCCCGACCAGGTCGATCACCAGCGGCCTGGTGCCGAGGTCGAGGAGCTCCTGAAGCACGCGGTACAGCTCCGGGGCGACCGCGCCGTCCAGCGACCCGTCGGTCCACACCAGGGCGGCTCCGTCGAGGCACACAACGACGAAGGAATGCATGGCCATCGCCCTCCTCGGGGACAAGGGGTGAAACCGGAATTACCCACTGGAGCGATCTGGAAACCTCTGTCGCGGAGCGAGCGGCGAGGTCACGGTCAGCGGGTCAGGCGGCCGAGCAGGGCCGCGGCGAGGGCGACGCCGAGGACGGTGAAGCCGACCGTGACCCCGAAGTCCAGCCAGAGCCGGGCCGGGGTACCGATGAGCAGGCCGCGCAGCGCCTCGACCTCGTAGCTCAGCGGGTTGACGTGGCTGAGCACGCGCAGCCAGCCGGGCATCACGCTGACCGGGTAGAGCGCGTTGGACGCGAAGAACAGCGGCATCATGATGGCCTGCCCGATGCCCATCAGCCGGTCCCGCTTCAGCACCAGCCCGGCGATGGTGATCGACAGGCAGCACAAGAAGCTGGCGCCGATCACCAGGATCGCGGCGGCGCCGGCCAGCTTGAGCGGGTTCGCGGTGAGCCCGACCCCGAGGATCGCCGCCAGTACCAGTACCACGAGGGCCTGGATCAGGGCCCGCACCCGGGTGGCTTTGATCGCCGGACCCCAGGACATGGGCGCGGGCGTGGCGCGGCTGCAGAGGGGTACCGCAGCGCGCTGGCCGACGCCGGGGTACCCGGCGACGAGCGGCTCGTCGCGTACGGCGACTTCGGCGAGGCGAGCGGTACCGCCGCGATGCACGCGCTGCTCGACGCCCGGCCGGATCTCGACGCGGTGTTCGCCGCGTCCGACCTGATGGCCGCCGGCGCGCTGCGCGCCCTGCGCGAACGCGGCCGGTCGGTACCCGGCGACGTCGCCGTGGTCGGCTTCGGGATGGGCCGGGAGATGGTCCGGCTGCTGCTGGCTCGCATCGCCGGTGAGGAGCCGGGCTCCGTCGTGCTGGACACCTATCTGATCGCGCGCGAGTCCGCGTAGGAATGCTACGGTCGGCCTCGTACCTCCGATGGGCGCGACGCCGCGCCGTTCCCTGCGTTGTCACGCCCCTGACCGCAGGAGCGTGACATGGACAATTCACCTCGCCGGACAAGCCGGTTACGGGCGGCACTGTGCGGGATGGTCCTGGTCGTCGGCGGGCTCGCGGTACCGTCGCTGGCCGGTTCGGCCGCCGCGGCGCCTGCCCCGGCGGCGGACAGCGGCGCGGGCAGCCGCCAGCACGACGTGATCGCCAACCTCTTCGAGTGGAACTGGCCGTCCGTGGCCGCCGAGTGCGTCAACGTACTGGGCCCGGCCGGCTACGGCGGTGTCCAGGTCGCCCCGCCGCAGGACTCCCTGATGCGTACCGAAGCGGTGAACCCGCCGGTACTGCACCCGTGGTGGGAGGTGTACCAGCCGGTGGACTACAACCTGACCAGCCGGATGGGTACCGAGGCGCAGTTCCGCGCGATGGTCTCGACCTGCCGCGGGGCGGGCGTGAAGGTGTACGTCGACGCGGTCATCAACCACATGACCGGCCAGGGCAGCGTGTCCTACGGCGGCGTGCACTACACGCACTTCAGCTACCCGGACTACTCCGCCGCCGATTTCCACCACGCCCCGGCCGACTGCCCCACCGCGGGCGGCATCGACGACTTCAACAACTTCCTCCAGGTCACCAAGTGTGAGCTGCTGGGCCTCGCCGATCTGCGCACCGAATCCGCACACGTGCGCGCGACCCTGGCCGGGTACCTGAACAAGCTCATCGACATGGGCGTCTCCGGCTTCCGGGTGGACGCGGCCAAGCACATCGGCCAGGCCGACCTGGCCGGGCTGGAGGCGCTGCTGCACCGCACGCTGGACGGTACCCGCCCGTACGTCGCGCTGGAGGTGTTCCCCGGCGGGCCGGGCAAGCTCGCGCCGATCGCGTTCGACGGGGTCGGCAGCCTGCTCGGATTCGACTTCGCCTACCAGGTACACGACGCGTTCAAGAGCTACCCGCCCAACGCCCCCGGCAACATCACCGACCTGGCCGTCTTCGGCGAGGCCTCCGGGCTGCTTCCCGCCGACCGGACCCTGGTGTTCGTGGAAAACCACGACACCGAACGCAACGGCTCGACGCTGAGCTACAAGGACGGGGCGACGAACCTCCTGGCGACCGAGTTCATGCTGGCGCGCGGGTACGGCCGGCCGCAGGTGTACAGCAGCTTCACGTTCACCGGCAACGACGACTCCCCGCCGAGCGCGGCGAACGGGCTCGTCACCGACACGGTGTGCGGGGCCGCGTGGACCTGCCTGGACCGGGTCACCGGCATCGCGAACATGGTCGGCTGGCACAACGCCGTCGGCGACGCGGCGCTGGCGAACTGGTCCGACGACGGGGTCAACCTGATCGCGTTCAGCCGGGGCAACCGCGGCTGGATCGCGCTGAACAACCACGCCGACGCGCAGACCGCGACCTTCCAGACCGGGCTGCGTCGCGGTACCTACTGCGACGTCATCCACGGCAGCGTCCACAATGGAGCGTGCTCCGGCCCGACCGTCACGGTCGACGCGCACGGCACCGCCACGGTGACGGTACCCGGCAAGGACGCCGTGGCCATCGACGTGGACAGTCTCGTCCGTGGACGCTGACGAGGATGCCGAAGCTACGTGTGCACAACTTCTCGGTCTCGCTGGACGGGTACGCCGCCGGTCCGGCGCAGAGCCTCGACCACCCGCTCGGGGTGCGCGGTCCCGAACTCCATGAATGGGTGTTCGAGACCCGGACCGGCCGGCGGATGATCGGCGAGGACGGTGGCGACGAGGGCGTCGACGACCGGTTCATCGCGTCGGGCGATGAGGGCATCGGCGCGACGGTGATGGGCCGCAACATGTTCGGCCCGATCCGGGGACCGTGGGGCGACTCGGACTGGACCGGCTGGTGGGGCGACAACCCGCCGTACCACCACCCGGTCTTCGTGCTCACCCACCACCCCCGGCCGCCCATCACCATGGCGGGCGGTACCACCTTCCACTTCGTCGACGACGGCATCGAGGCGGCGCTGCAACGTGCGTTCGACGCCGCCGGCGGGCAGGACGTCCGGCTCGGCGGCGGCGTCGCGACCATCCAGCAGTACCTGCGCGCCGGGCTGATCGACGAGCTGCACCTGGCGATCGTGCCGGTACTCCTGGGGGGCGGCGAGCGGCTGTTCGACCACCTCGACGGCGGCCCGGAGGGGTACGAGTGCGTCGAGCTCGTCGCCTCGCCGTCCGTCGCGCACGTCCGCCTCGCCCGGACAAGGTAGCGCCAGCCGTGTCACCGTTCCGGGTGGGCCAGGTTCGTCAACAGGGCCAGCGCGTCCTTCGTCGGTACCGCTTGGAAGACCTCCGCGTCGGCCCGCTCGACGGCGGCGATCGCGCGCGGTGCCAGGCGCGCACCGCGCGTGGTGACGCACAGCCGCTTGGCCCGGGTGTCGGTCGGGTCGGTCTCGCGGGCGATGAGTCCCTTCTGTTCCATGGTTTTCAGCACCTGGCTGGTCATCTTGATGTCGGTGCCGGCCTGGCGGGCGAGGGACAGCTGGTTGGGCTGCTCGCCCTGCGCGTTGAACCACCACGCGCAGGCGAGCAGCACGAACTGCACGTGGGTCAGGTCCAGCGGGGCCAGCGCCGCGGCGATGTCTCGCTGCCAGCGCAGCGTGACATGCCACAGCAGGAATCCCGGGCTGTCGTCCGGGTCGAGCGGCATGGCCTAGCCTTCCGCCAGCTTCGCCAGCGCGGCGAGCACCTCGGGGAAGTCGGCCGTGATCGCCGGGCCGAGCTGGGGCCGGCCTGGCCGGCCGCCGGGCCGAGCTATCAGCGTCTTCGAGGCAGCAGGAGTCCGACATTATAGTCGATGGCGGATTGTGGAGGTTTGACGTGAGTGACCAGGTTGACCGGACCGTGCTTCCCCTCCGCCGCTCGCCGCTCGCCGTTCGCTGGCGTGGCCGACAAGACGCTTGGCGGCTCGCAGCCGGACTGGGGGCTGATCGGCCATGTGAAGCTCAGCGTGCTTCACATGGCCGAAAACGCCGGGCGTGCCAGGGGCGTTACAGGCCCGCGTGGGCCGGGTAGGTGTAACGCGATGAGCGGGCCTGACGCTATCTCCGTGAGATGCACGGGTTCCCCTTCCCCCGCCGGGCCGGTAGCGAGTCGGTTGAGCTGTTGCCTGATGCCGTCCTGGCGAGGCTGCCGCTCCTCCCGGATGTCCCGGAACAGGCGCACGTGATGGCGGAGAAGCTCGCCAGCCCGGCGGGCCCGGGTGAGCCGACCAGGGAGGCGGCGCCGACGGGTGTCATGATCATGCAGTCGGCACGGCCGAGAAGGGGAATACGCGCTTAACATGACTGAGATGGAGGCGCCCGTACAGGCGGATACGAGCCCGGGCGGCGCGGCCGCAGGCCAGCAGTCCGAGACGCTGCCTGCGATCGAGCTGACCGGGGTGGTCAAGGAGTTTCATTCCGGCGGCGAGGTGATCACCGCCGTCCGCGGGCTTGACCTCGCCATTCGGCAGGGCGAGTTCTTCTCGATGCTGGGCCCGTCGGGCTGTGGCAAGACCACCACGATGCGGATCATCGCCGGGTTCGAGGAGCCCACCCTGGGGTCGGTGAGCCTGCAGGGCAGGGACGTCACCTGGGATCCGCCGAACAAGCGCGACGTCAACATGGTGTTCCAGTCCTATGCTCTGTTCCCGCACATGAGCGTCTTCGAGAATGTCGCCTTCGGGCTGCGCCGCAAGCGCGTGCACAAGGATGAGATCAGCCAGCGGGTCGGCGAGATGCTCGAGATCGTCGACCTGACCGGCCGTGAGGAGCGCCGGCCGCGTGAGCTCTCCGGCGGCCAGCAGCAGCGGGTTGCGCTGGCCAGGGCACTCGTCAACGGCCCGAAGGCGCTGCTGCTCGACGAGCCGCTCGGCGCGCTCGACCTCAAACTTCGGCAGGCCATGCAGGTCGAGCTGAAGCGCATCCAGCGGGAAGTCGGCATCACCTTCGTCTATGTGACGCACGATCAGGGTGAGGCCCTGACGATGTCGGACCGGATCGCGGTAATGAACGACGGCCTCATCGAGCATCTCGGCACCCCGCGGGAAATCTACGAACGGCCAGCCAACCGTTTCGTGGCCGGTTTCATCGGCACATCGAACTTGCTCACGG
>WNGM01000302.1_pt1 | contig 39820 bp, 31 predicted proteins | sample 5400571 | NCBI WGS metagenome assembly WNGM01 (sample SAMN13153378, study PRJNA577476) | soil metagenome | isolation source: 100 cm soil or saprolite under Garry oak tree replicate 2 | place: USA:California | collected 2016-06-15 | reverse complement strand
CATGACGTTGAACGACGCCCCGGTCGTCATGCCCGCCTTGTCCTCCTGGAAGATGGCCCACCGGCTGTTGCCGCTGTCGTACCAGACGCCGACGGCATGGTTGTTGTAGATGCCGCCGGCCCCGTTGGGGTTCCACACCTGGGTGACCATCAGCCTGGTGGCGGGCAGCCCGTTGGTGAGCGGGGAGTTGAGGAAGGTGGAGTCGCCGCCGGAGTTCCCCGCGGTGGCGGTCTGCACAAACACCGACGAACTGGCGGCCGGCACGACGAGGACGTTGAAGGACGCGCCGACCGGGATGGCCGACAGGTTCTCGTTGAAGATGGCCCAGCGGCCGGTGCTGTTGTCGTACCAGACGCCAACCGGGGCGCGGTCATACACGCACCCGCAGACGCCGCCCTGGTCCCAGTTCGGGGTGACGAACAGGATGGCCCCGGGCCGGTTGTTGGTCGCGAAGTTGTTGATGAAGGTGCTGTCCCCGCCGCTGTTCGCCGAGGTGGCCGTCCAGACGAAGTGGGAGGTCACGGTCACATTCGCGGCGGCCGCCGCAGCACTGGCACTGGCCAGGGGCGCAGCGGCAGTCAAAGCTCCCGCTGCGATCAGCGTGAGCAAGAAGGCCGGCAGGCGCCTTCGGGGCAGCCGCGCCCAGAGGGCGCGGTGTTGCGTGCTGTGGTCCATGGTGGGTTGCTCCTTTCGACCGTGGACTTGCAAGCGGTTGTAGGTGTGCGACCCGCGATCTGGGGCGGCCAACGGAACTGCCTTCCAAGGGACACGAGTCGGCTTCACTGCCCTTTCTTGCTACGGCTGTCAGACAGGGAAGCGCTATTGGGGGAAACAATTAGGGGCTTGCGGGACGGTGAGCGCCATCTCCGTTTAACCGCGGAAATGAGGCCGTTCCGCGGTCGCGTGATGGCGCCGCTAAGGCTGGATGAGGTGGCCGGGCCATAGCGGGCCGCCGATTCGGGTGCTGGCCTTGTCCCCGGCGTCTACGATCGGCGCAGCCGCAGAGCGCCAGGCTCTGGTTGGCGCTAGGCGTCCTGGTCACGATCGCCCATATCCGTTGCCAGCCGAGGTACGTCGATTTCTGTGGTGCTGGCGATGCGCTGGGAGTATGGCGGCGGTGCGGCGGGCGCCCGTATGCTCGGTGCATGTTTCCTGGCTGAGGGAACCGGGGATGTCGGCAGGTCTGCCATATGCGAGACATGACGCGAGCACCACGCGGTGGCCTGCCGGTAACGGCTGACCTATTTGTCGGCCGGGACGGTGAGCTGGCGGCCCTGTCCCGGGTACTCACGGACGCGCGAACCCGGTTGGTGACCCTTACCGGTCCGCCGGGCATCGGCAAGACCCGCCTCGCCGTGGCGTGCGCGGCGGCTTACGCCGACCGCAGTGGCTGTGCTCCAGTGTTCCTCGACCTGGCGCCAGTGCGGGACCCGGCGCTGGTGGTCGTCGAACTGGGCCAGGCGCTGGGCGTCGAGCCGCGCAGCGACACGGACCTGATCGGCCAGCTAGCCTCGGCGATCAGCAACGACGATCGGCTCGTTATCCTCGACAATTGCGAGCACCTGCTGGCCGCGGCCCCGGACATTGGCCAGGTACTCGCCTCCTGCCCGCGGCTGCTGGTCCTCGCCACCAGCCGTTGAGCGGCTGCGGCTTTCCGCCGAGCAGGAGTTCCCGGTACCGCCACTTGCCATGCCAGCTCCCGCGGAGGTGACAGACCTTTCCTGTCTGGCGGCTAATCCATCGGTCGCGCTGCTGGTGGATCGTGCCCGCCGGACCAACCCCCGCTTCACCCTCACTTCCGCTAACGCCCCGTTGCTGGCCAGCGCGTGTGTCCGGCTGGAGGGGCTGCCGCTCGCGATTGAGCTGGCCGCAGCCCGGCTGAAGGTTCTTACCCCTGGTGAGCTGGTATTCCGGCTCGGAAGCAGAATGGACGTGCTGGCCGGGAGCACCCGGGATGTACCGCCCCGGCAGCGTGCCCTGCATAACGCCATCGCCTGGAGCTATGACCTGCTCGACCCCGGCGAGCAGGCAGTGTTCCGCAGACTGTCGGTCTTTGTAGGCAGCTGGACGCTGGCTGACGCGAACAGCGTGTGCGCCGGGACCGCAGGCGACGTGCTCGCGGTCGTTGAGTCGCTGCTAGACAAGAGCCTGGTCCGGCGGCTGCCCGGTGACGAGCAAACCGCCGAGTTCTCCATGCTGGAGAGCCTGCGCGAGTATGCGGCCGAGCAGCTTGCCTCCCACGGCGAAGCCGCGGAGATGCGGGCCAGGCACACCGCCCACTACGCCAGGATGGCGGTCCAGTTCGAGGCCTCCATCGGCCTGCCCGAGGAGCGAACATCATGGCCGCGCTGGGGCCGCCACCACGCAGACCTGCGGGCGGCATTCGACTACTGCCTGGAAACCGGGCAGGGCGCCCAGGCGCTGTCACTCGCCGCAGCGCTCGGCTGGTATCACTACACCAGGGGCGACTTCGGTCAGGGCCAGGCGCTGGTGGACAGGGCCCTGTCCCTGGATGCGGCGCAGGCGGGCCCATCGCGGGCCGACGGCGCCCTGACTGGTGCGCTTGCCGTGGGCGGGATTCTAGCCTGGGGCGGAGGCCAGATCGCCCGCGCCCGGGACCTGCTGCTGCGCGCACTGGAGTACAGCGAGCAGCGGAGCGACCTGCGCCGTGCCGCCATTGCGTGTGCCTTTCTCGGGCACGCGGCGCGTGCCACTGGCCAGTGGGATGCGTCCGCCGGGTGGCATCGGCGGGCGGCAGCGGGCTTCCGCGAAGGAGGCAACGCGCAGGGCGTAGCGTGGGCCCAGCACGACCTTGGGCTGCTCGCCCGCGACCGCGGCGATCTCCGTGGCGCCGCGGAATTGCTCCGGGCGAGCCTGCGTGACTTCCGCGAACTGGATTATCCGTGGGCGGTGGCCTGGTCGGCGTGGGGGCTCGGCACGACACTAAGCGCACAGGGCGCGGTGGACGAGGCCTGCCCGGTGCTCGCCGAGGCGCTGCGGATCTACGGGGAAGTCAACGACCCGAGGGGCGTTGCGCAATGCCTGGAGACGCTCGCCCAGATCGCCAGCGAACACGCGCACTACGAGACCGCTGCCCGCCTGATCGGCTCGACGGCCGCGCTGCGCGCACGGCTGGCCGCGCCTCCGCCCAATGCTGAGCAAGCGAGGACCTCGGCGGTCGAGCAGACGCTCACCCGGACGCTAGGCCCTGAGACCGTCGACCGGCTGATACAAGCGGGCCGGACCATGCCGGCCCAGCAGGCCGTGGAACTGGGGGTGACAGTCGCCTTGGGCGCGGCACCCGCGGACGCGGACCGCTCCGCGCTGGTGCCGCTTACCCGCCGGGAGCGGCAGGTGGCAGCGCTGGTCGCCTCGGGCCGTACCAACCGGCAGATCGGCCGTGTGCTCGGAATCTCCGAGAAGACCGCCGAGGTTCACCTGCATCACGTGATGACCAAGCTGGACGCCCGCAACCGGGCCGAAGTGGCCGCCTGGGCTGTCACCCAGCACCTGTCCGCACCGGCCAGGTAAAGCATGCCAGCCTGCCGGCTGGGAGCAGCAAGCGAACCGGTGGGCGCCCATCCATCCCGGTCGGCCCCTAATGGTTTTCCCCGATAGCGCTCCGGGCCTGACAGCGATACCAAGAGAGGATCGCGAAGCCGACTGGTGCCCTGGGAGGACAGCATGACTGACAGCACCGATCCGACGTTCTACCGCACCCCCGCTGATGCCATCGCGGCTGATCCGGAATCACTGGCATATGTGGCCGCGTTCGACCCGCGCGGGGAAGCCAAGGACGCGCTCGCGGTGCTGGACTGCGACAACTCGTCCGGCACCTATGGCGAGGTGGTGGGCTGGGCGGAGCTGCCGACCGGCGGCAACGAGCTGCACCACTTCGGCTGGAACGCGTGCTCCAGCGCGCTGTGTCACGGCGGGCACGCGGGTCACCTCGAGCGCCGCTATCTGATCGTGCCGGGCCTGCGCTCGTCGCGGACCTACATCCTGGACACCAAACCGGATCCCCGGGCGCCGCGGGTGACCCGCGAGATCGAGGCGGAGGAACTGGCGAACAAGGCGGGTTACTCCCGGCCGCATACCCTGCACTGCGGCCCGGATGGCATCTATATGTCCGCGCTCGGAGGGGCCAACGGCAACGACGGCCCCGGCGGCGTCGCCTTGCTGGATCACGGCACCTTCGACGTGGTGGGCGCGTGGGAAGCCGACCGGGGCGAGCAGTTCTTCGGCTACGACGTGTGGTGGCACCTCAACCACGACACGGTCATCACCTCCGAGTGGGCCACCCCATCCATGTTCGAGAACGGGCTCAACCCGGAGGACCTGCTTGGCCGCAAGTTCGGCCACCACCTGAACTTCTGGAGCATGTCCGAGCGGAAACTCACCCAGCGCATCGATCTGGGGGACGCCCATCAGATGGTCCTCGAACTGCGGCCCGCGCACGACCCGTCGAAGACTTACGGCTTCGTCGGCGTGGTGATCAGCGTCGAAGACCTCTCCGCGTCGGTGTGGATGTGGCACAAAGACGGAGACCGGTGGGCAGTGCGTAAGATCATCACGATCCCCCCCGAGCCGGCCGACCCCGACGACCTGCCGCCCGCGCTGAATCCGTTCGGTGCCGTGCCGCCGCTCATCTCCGATATCGACCTGTCCGTCGACGACCGCTGGCTGTATGTCGCCTGCTGGGGCACCGGGGAGCTGAAGCAGTACGACGTGAGCGACCCGTTCGCACCGCGCGAGACCGCTTCGATGCGGCTGGGCGGCATTGTCCGCAGGCAGCCGCATCCGGCGGCACCGGAATTGCCGCTGTCCGGCGGGCCGCAGATGGTGGAGATCAGCCGGGACGGCAAGCGGATCTACCTGACCAACTCGCTGTACGCGGCCTGGGACGACATCTTCTACCCCGACGGCGTCGGCGCGTGGCTGGCCAAGCTCGACGCCGACCCCGCAACCGGCGGGCTCTCCGCCGACCTGCGTTTCTTCCCGCACGGGGACGACTTCCGTGGTCTGCGGGTCCACCAGACCCGGCTGCAGGGCGGGGACGCCTCCAGCGACTCGTACTGCTTCACCGGGTAACGATTTCCATGCTTTACGCAATGGACGCGGCGAGCGGCTCCCACGGACCGGAGGTAATACCCGGCCTGGTCCTGGCCGGGGCTGGACTGCTGACCACGGCCACTGTGACGGGAGCGTGGCTGGGTCGGCGCCTTCCCGGCCAGCGCCAGATATGGCTCGGCGCAGCGGCAGGCGCACTGCTGGTCATCGCGGGCATGCACGTCCTCCCCGATGCATGGTCGGCGGCCCATGCGGCGGGGGCCTGGCCGTGGGCGGTGCCGACGGCCGCGATCGCCGCGTTCCTGCTGGCAGGCGTGACCGCGCGGGGCGGCTGCGCCTGCCAGCGAGATGCCCGGTCCGTGGGCGGGGCAGGCGCGGCAGCCGCGCTGGCGGTCCACCGGTTCCTGGAGGGCTCCGCGCTCGCGCTGATCGGCTCGGCCACGGTCGTTGCTGCGCTAGCCGTGCACGCACTGGGTGAGGGCCTGGCGGTGGGGGCGCTACTCAGCGCCCACCCGCGCCGCCACGCGGCCACCTGGCTGGCTGTGATGTGTGTCAGCCCGGTCATCGGCGTGCTGGTCTCCAGCGCCTTCCCCATGCCAGCGGCCGCGGCACCGCTGCTGCTTGCCCTCGCCGGGGGGGTTCTCGCCCAGGCTGCCCGGGTGAGCTTGCGCGCGGCCTGCCACGGCCTATCACCCGGCCGGTTCCTCGTCTCCGGACCCGCGGCAGCCACCACAGCAGCGGCGGCCATCACCATGCTGGCCGTGCACGCGGCCGGCTGAGCTCGATCATCCAAGCAGCTCGGCGATCAAGGCGGCAGCGTGCACCGCTCCGTCGATTGCCACTGGCTGGTAGTCGACGCTGCGCCCGACCTCGTGCGCGATCGCTTCGGCGATCGCCTCGGGGTGAGAGTCGTCGAAATCCATCCGCCGCCCCGCGCGGTAGCGCTCAAGGCGGTGGCGAACATGGAAGTTCTGCTCGAAATGGTGCTTGAGCGGGAAGTAGATGAACGGCCGACGGTTCGCGGTCAGCTCCATGGCGGTCGTCAGCCCTCCCTGCACGATGGCGAGGTCACACGCCGCAAGGTGCTTATAGAGATCGTGGACGTATGAGCGAACCTCAAGACCGTCTCGCGCGGGCAGGGCATTCGGGTCGATCCGGGGGCCGGTGACGATGATCATCCGCAGCCCCGGGACGATCCGCTTCGCCTCCCCGAAGCTCGCGGCCACGCGCCCCAGCAGGCTGGCGCCCACACCCGAGCCGCCGACCGTCACGAGGCACACGCGCTCCTCGGCGCGGTATCCGAGTTCGGCCCGCAACCCGTCGCGGTCGGCGAATGCAGCCGGATCGAAGCCCGTGATGTAGCCAGGGAAGCTGAAATGCTCCTCGGTCCATGCGCGGATCGCCGGCAGGCCAGGGCCGAAGCGGCCGGGGACGATGTCGTCCGGCTCGCCAACGAAGATCGCCCGGTCACGGACCTCCGGATGCTGTTGAATGTGCTCGATCATCTCGGCGTTGTAGTCGGCGGTCAGCAGCCGCTCGCGCTCGCCGCCGTCCCGCATCGGCAGGAGGCCGACGAAGTCGGTCAGCCACGCGAACGGGGCCTGCTTCTGGCGCGGGTTCTCGTGCAGGTAGTAGTCAAGCTCCCATGCCTCATCTCCGATCCACAGGTCGTAGCGGCGCTCGGCCACCACGTCGTGGAACAGCATGAAGTTCGCGGCCAGGATCTCGTCCATTCGGCGAAGCGCCTGGAAGCAGTGCAGGTCGTGCTCGGCGGACTCGGACTCGATATGGCGCGACTCGCTGGCCAAGTGGGCGCTTGCGGGGTGGATCCGCTCGCCCTCGGCTTCGAGCACACAGGTGACTGGGTGCTGGGCGAGCCAGTCGATTTCAAGTTCGGGATGGAGCCTTCGCAGCTCGCGTGCGATGGCGACGTCGCGCCGGGCGTGGCCAAGCCCGATCGGCGAGGAAATGTACAGAGCCCGGGGACGATGGCGCCTCGAGGGAGCGGGGCAACGGGGGGAGCAGGAGCGCCCGAACGCACCCTCTGCGAATTCGCGAAGCGCGAGATTGACCTGGACAGGCTTGCGCGCGTGCACAAAGTGCCCGCCACCAGGCACCACCTCTAGGCTTCCCCCGGTGAGCCGCGCGAGCGCACGGCCGTCGCGGAACGGGGTGATGCGGTCGTGATCGCCGTGGATCACCAGCACCGGGCAATCCAGGTCGCGGGCCAGGGCACGCAGGACGGGCCGGTCGCGGTGGATGCCGCCCAGCGCGGTTGCCGCCAGCGTCGCCGGGTCGCTGTCCAGAGCCCAGCCGACGCCGTCCTCGATTCCCTTGGTCGAGTGCCGCTCGGAGAAGCAGCGCGAGATGAACCAGTGCGCGAACTCCGGGTAGCACTCGCGCCAGTACACCGCGTTCATCCGCGCCCACCAGAGGTAGCGGGGCAGGGGCCTGCCGAACTGGCTACGCAGCCGCGGGTGCAGCAGCAGCGTCCAGTGCGAGGGCGCGTACGGGAACATCGGGCCAAGAAACGCCGCGCCCGCCACCCGTTCCGGTGCAAGCCGCCCCAGCTCCAGCAGGTACTGAGCGCCGCGCGACAGCGCCATCATCACCGCAGGGCCGGTCCCGGTCGCATCCATCACCGCTAGACAGTCACGAGCGAACTCCCCCGCCCCGTAGCGCCCCGGTTCGCGGCAGCGGTCCGAGCGACCGTTGCCGAGGCCGTCCATCGCCAGTACCCGGAAGTGCCGCGCCAGGTACGGGACCTGCATCTTCCAGTGCCGGGAATGAACCAACGACCACGTTGGGAGCAGGAAGACCGTCTCGTCGCCGTCGCCATACACCTCGTAGAAGATCCGCTGGCCGTCCCGCTCGACATGGCCCTCAGCGTCGGGATATCGCGCCCGGGTCTGCTCACGCAAGGCAACCCCAAGACGCACCATCGTCTGCTTGTCACCGAGTTCCTGGGTGGCAGACCCGGGGCCGGCAATGCTGGCGGGCGCAATGGCGGCGAGAACGCGTCGATCGTTTCGGGGGTGCACCCCGGGCAGTCTGCTCTCCCCGCGCCAGGCTGTAAAGGTCCAGCTAGTCGTCCGCAGGCCGGGCGGTGCCACGAGCGGCATGTGCGGTGAGATCTCTGTCCGTTCCGCGGGAAGGTGAGGCGGGATCAGGCTTCTGACCTGCATGCCTCAGATCATGTGGGACTCCGGGCGGCACGATTGCCCCGCTGATCACGAGGCAACCCGAGAGCCGGGCTCGGCCCGTCGGTGAGGCACAGTTCAGCGTCGCGTCTCTGGCTGCTGGTCGGGCGGCGCTCTCCTGACTCCTTCGTGCCGTTAAGCGGGGTGCGGCAGATTCGGTGGCAAGAGCTGGTAGCCCTCGGTCGCTGCCGCGGTCCGCAAGGAGCGGTCGAACGCCGCGAAGGTAGTACAGGCTGCGTCGGCCCGGCGCACCGCGAGCGCACTGGACAACTGGACTGCGCCATAAGCCCGAAGGCCATGCGAGGCACATAGCCTGGCAGCCTCATCAAGGAGCCTGCCCGTGGCAGCTACAGCAGCGAAACGTGGCGGCTCGGAGCCGGTCCCGAAGTAATCAGCCTCGAAATCGGCGGTCAGCAATCTCGCATCCTCAGCGGACAGTTCACCCATGCGCTGCTTCCGCCATAGCACTGCCGGGACCTCCACCCTGGCCAACTGCGCGACAGCAATGCCAGCCATGCCACGAACCTGCTGGTAGCCATCCTCATCCGCATAAAGCTTCACCAGCGCCGAGGAGTCGGCGAAGGCACTCAACGGTCTTCGCTGACGAGCTGGGACAGCGCCGTCCCCGTGCCTGCACGCCTACGTGCGCCCTCGGTCTCCTCGCGCGGCGGGCGGGCATGCCGCTCACCGGGCTCGGCCAGCAGGCCGGCCTGGTCCAGGCGTTCGCGCAGGCGCTCGGCCTCGCCACCGGCCAGGCTCGGGTTCGTCGCGGCGTCGAGCACGGCGGTCACATAGTCGTTCATGCTGCGGTGCTGCCGCTGGGCCGCGCGGCGGACCCGCTCGATGAGGCCGGCCGGCGCCCGCCACGTCATCTGCTCCATGCCTGCATGATAGCAGGCATGCATGCGCAGACGCACTGAGCCGCTCTCCTTGGCCGCGCAACGCCGAGGATGCCCGCTTGTGCCGCATGCAGTGCCGCCATGGGTGTCCAGCGGAGGATGGTTGCCACGGAGCGCGACTGACGCAATCTTGGCCCCTGGGCCTGGCACCAGGTCAGAGCGCTCTCCGCTGGTGGCATGCAACTGCTCCCCGTTCCCCGGGGCGTTCCCAGGCACGCGGCGCGTCAAGCCTGGGCCAGCGGCGTGTTACCCGGGCTCGCGCAGTATCCGGGTGACGACGGCTCCGCGCAGCCAGCCAGCGCTGCGGCGCACTGACGGACGGCTCCGGGCGGCCGCCCTCGATAATCAAGAAAGATTCTTGATCGTCACGTCCTTGGCCTTCACAAAGAATTTCCGGTGGTTGAAGGAAATCTGGTAATAGGCCGTGGTGCCGATGATGACCGTGTGATCGTCCGGCAGGCTGGAGTTGATGGTCGCGGCGTAGTAGTAGTCCGTGGGAACCACGCCGATCGTTGGATACTCCTGCCCGGCGGGGATCGTATAGGAGAGTTTCACCACCTTCGTCACTGGCACCACCGACGGGTATGCGGATTTCTCTGGATAGGCGGCACCGTAAACCGGGATGGAGGCCAGGCCCGCCTTCGGCGTGATCACCTGGCCCCCGGTGTAACGCGCTTTCTGGTACGTGCCGGGCAGGTTGTAGAACCAGGCTTTCTGGCCGGCGAACCAGATCGCGGTCCAGTCGCCGCTCTGCCCGGCGTAGACGAACGTCTGCTCGATGGTGGCTTTGTCGCCCCAGTCGCTGTCGACCGTGCTGCCGCTGCCGCCGGGGTGCAGGAGTGGGTCCCCGAGCAGCGGGTAGCTGGCGTGGGGCCCGGTGCGCAGGTAGACGAAGTTGGCCGGTTGCTTGGGCAAGGTGACGCAGCTACTGCCCGAGCAGTCGGTGACCGTGGGCTGGTTATTGGCAAATGTGGGGTCGATCGTCACCATGTGATGGGTGCCACGGGTGAGCGAGCCGCCGCTTGCCTGCTCGGCGGAGTCGCTGACTCCGTGCGCGAGCGCCATGAAATGGTTCCAGTTCCAGAACGGCCCCGGGTCCCAGTGCTGTATCGAGGTGTAGTAATCGGTGGGTCCGGGCGCGTCCTCGTGGCCAAGAATGTGCCGGCGGTCGAGTGGTATGCCGTACAGGGCCGCGAGATAACGGACCAGCGCCGCGTCCGAACTGTACTCCGCCTGCGTGTACCAGGTGCTGCCCTGCGCGGCGAAGCCCTCATTCTCGATGTTGATGGCGTGCATATTGATGTACCAGTCGCCAGCGCCCCAGGACACGTCGTTGGGGCGGACCATCTCGGTCACCGCACCATCGGAGGAACGGACCACATAGTTGGCGCTGACATAGGACGCCGGGTTCTGGAACGTGCTGATGGTGCCGTCGTAGGAACCCTCGGTGTCATGAATGATGATGTAGTTGATCTTCATGCTGACCGTCTGACCGCTCGGGGCGAGCATCTGATCCGGGCGGCCCGCCTTGTCGTAGTTGCCGTAATTGCTCGGGTCGGTGGAATCCTGCGCGTAGGCGGCCGGCACGAAGGTGCAGTTCAGGGTCGACGGGCAATCGACCGGGGTGGACGCCGCCGCGGCCGGGGTAGGGCCCAGCCCCAGCCGGCCCAGCCCGGCACGGTCGGGCCGCACGCGGGGCGCCGGTGCCAGCTTCAGGACCTGCCCGTCGGCAGTCGTCAGCGAGGCCCCGCGGCGCAGGGTGGCGTACACGTCATCGGCATACCGCCCGGCTGCCTGCGTGGTCGTGGCCCCGCTGTATTCGGCGACCGCCCCGTACCAGCCGCCCAGCGACGCGGGAAGCACGCCCCCGCCCAGTTTGCGGGCGAAATCGGCCAGCACCGCCGCCGCGCCCCGGATGTTCTGCCGCTCGCTGATCTTCAGCGCCGCCGCCGGGACATGCAGCAAGCGGGCAGCTTCGTTGAGTGCGTCGTGGGCCCTGGCCAGGGTGATGAGACCGGGTGCTGGGTGGGCGGGATCACCGCGGCCATCCTCGACGGGGAACGTCCTTGCGGTCAGGTCCATCACACCGAAGCCACCGTCCACGCTCGGGGTTTTGCCGTGGCGTTCCCATCGAGTTTGGTTGTAGGAGATAGCCAGAAGCAGCCCGATCGGCGTACCGAACTCCCGCGCCGCCGCCCGCATCAGCGCCATCCGGCGTCCCGATGCCGGCGCTCCGACTCGCATCTGAGACTGAGATGAGGCCGCCATCATGAGCCCAGATCTGTTCCCACCGGTACCGGCAGCCATGCCGGTCACGATCAAGGCCGCCAGCGCGGCAACCCCTGCTATGCCGGGAACGAGATGCCTGCGACTGTCCTCACGCACCTGTGTCATCATCCTCACCCACTAATTAGTCAGCGCCTTGCATAACCCTCGATCTTGGCCGGCGTACACTCGATTAGCTTTGCCGCCGACGGTTCTCCGTGTGGGATCAATCCTCTCCTGTCAGCGGTGACGCCTTTCCTGTTGCCGGTCACGACGGATGGCGTTCTCGAGTTCGGTAAGGCTCGGGCCCTTGTGCCGAGACTCACAGATGGGCGACACCCTAAGAGTTGTTCCGCCCGGCTCCCTGGCCAGGCGGACCGGATTGTGCCGGACGCCGATGGCTGAGATTCGCTGGCAGCGCCAGCGCCCGCTGGAACGGCCGGTCTGCTATTTCAGGGCGTCCAGGAGCTCGCGGCAGGCCTGCTCGCAGCTCCGGCAGGCCTGGGCGCAGACCCGGCAGTGCTCATGGTGCTGGGCATGCCGCTCGCACTCATCGCCGCAGCCCTTGCAGATGGCCACGCAGGCCTCCAGCAACGGCCTCATGACGCTGGGTTGGTAGTCCGCCTGGCGGCTTACCACCCCGACGGTGGCGGTGCAGACATCGGCGCAGTCCAGGCACAGCCTTATGCACGTGACCATCTCGGTCAGGTCCTGCTCGCTCAAGTCGGCGTCGACGTCGGCGATGCAGGCCTGGGCGCAGTCGCTAAGCGCGTCGATGGCGGCCGCCAGCCCGCCAGCGTCGGCGTTCAAAGTGCCTGGGTAGGCGTCCAGCAGCGGCCTGGCATAGCTCATGGCCCCTCCATTTGAAGGCGATTGCAGGCGATTGCGACAGCAGCACCTAGGTACCCATGGTCCGTGCGGGACAACCAGCGAGGTTGAGAGATGGCACCAGCGGCCCGGGATCACCAGCGTCCACGCCGGGCTGCTGCCGGCCGGCAAGTCCGCGCTGGTGGACTGGCTGCGCCATGAGCGCAGCCCCGTCGCGATGGTCGGCGACGGCATCAACGACGCGCCTGCCCTCGCCGGCATCACCGTGGTTCACCGCGGCGGGCCTGCCCGCCTACGGGCTGGCCAGGCTCGCTGGCTGGCTGACCGGCATGCACCCCGGCGCCGCTCATGTCATGGCCGTGGCGGTCTTCGCTGCCTGCGGGCTGTACCAGCTGACCCCCCTGAAGGACCGCTGCCTGGCGCACTGCCGCTCCCCGCTCGGGCTGCTCCTGCACCACGGCTCCTACCGGGGCAGGCCCCGCGACCTGCGCGTCGGCGTCCATCACGGCGGATACTGCCTGGCAGCTCGCCTGCGCCAGAGCCGCTGGGCCTGTTTCTCCAGCCGGGGACGTTTCCACGGCCCCGGCAGCGGGCAAGGTCACCGGCTAGCCACCAGCCGGTCTGGGACCGCAGCGCCCGGGCCGTCCGCCTAAGCGAGGTATGCCCATGAGCGAACAGGTCAGCGGAACGCACGGGCCGCGCGAGGATGACGCGATCAAGCGCCAGGACCGAAGCGAGTTGCAAGCGCACGGCGAGGAATGGCCGGAACCCGAGTCGTCGGGCGAGGACGCGACCTGGGCCCCGGAGGGCAGGTTCGCCGGAACACTGCCCGGGGAGGACTGGGAGGCCATCGAGCTGCGCAGCGATCTGGCCCGTCACCTGGACCGTACGGCGTTCCCGGCGGCCCGGGCGCATCTGCTCGAGACCCTGGCGGCGCACCAGGCCGAGCAGCGCCTGCTGGACCTGGTGTCGTCGCTCCCGGACGGCGCCACGTTCACCAACCTGGGTGAGCTGCTTCGGGCGCTGGGGCTGCCCATAGAAGAGCGTCCGGCCTGAGACGCGGTCCCGTCCGGCGGTGAGCGGGCTGCGCGACCGTGAGCTCACCCAGCCACTCGGGGGTGAGCTCACCTGGCCGCGCGGCGGCCGCATGCCGATGTTCCTGCCGGTTGCCCGCACCTGCGCGGCGGGCCCGGGACGGCGGGAGTGCCACCCTTCGACCGCCGGCGGCCTCGCCGCCGTGACGAAGACACGCCGGAGGGGCCATGACCGATCCGATCACCCCCGGCCGCGTTCCGGCGGGCGCGGCACCCGAGGGCGACGCGATTGTCATCGGGGGCGGCCCGGTCCGTGTGGACGCCTTCATCGACTTCTTGTGCCCGTACTGCCGGCGATTTGAGCTGTCGGCAGGGCCAGCGCTGGCCGGCCTGGTGGCCGATCGGCTGATCAGCCTCGCCTACCATCCGATGAACTTCCTCGACCAGGCCTCGACGACGGACTACTCGACCCGGGCGGCCGCAGCATCGGGCTGCGCCGCCGACAGCGGCCGGTTCCTGGACTACGCGCATGCGCTGTTCGTCCACCAGCCACCCGAAGGCGGCCCAGGGCTGAGCGACGCTGAACTCGCCGGACTCGGCGGTGCCGCAGGGCTCACCGGCGCGGCGTTCGCTGCCTGCCTGTCCGATGCGCCCTACCTGGACTGGCCGCCATACGTGACCGCACGCGCCACCGCGGCCGGCGTCAGCGCAACACCGACCGTCCTGGTCGCACGCGCAGTCGTCAGGCCAGACCCGCAAGCGATCACAGCCGCCGTCGCACGGGCAAACGGCGGCTACTAACCGGACACGACCATTCCAGCGCGCCAGCGCCTCAGCGGGAGGAAGCCCCGGACACGTCAAAGCACCGATCGCTAATGATCCAACGCGATGATCATCGCAGAGCCGAGCGACACACGGCGCCGACTCGGCGCTCGAGAGCCGTCATATGCAAGCGTCACGCGCGGCGCCCATATCAGCCATTCCAGCGCGCAGCCTGGCCATCAGCTCGGAATGGGGGCATGGGCCTCCTGGTTACGGTGGCGTCCGCGCGGCGGCCGCGAGCAGTATGCTCAGGTGATATGTCACGTAACGGCAAGACCGCCCCGGCGCCTGCCGGCGGGTGGCTCGACGGGGACCAGCAGCGGGCGTGGCTGGCCTATATCCGGGTCCAGTTGCGCCTGGCGTACGAGATGAACCGCCAGCTCCTCACTGATAGCGGCATGTCACTGGCCGATTACGACGTGCTGGCGGCGCTGAGTGTCGCCGACCGGGGGCGAATGCCAATCACGGTGCTCGCCGCCCAGATCGGCTGGGAGCGCAGCCGGGTGTCCCACCACGTGCGGCGGATGAGCGCCCGGGGCCTGGTGACATGCGGCCTGTCCGCCGCCGACAGGCGGGTCACCGAGGTGACCCTGACCGCCCGCGGGTGGCGGGCTTTGGAGGAAGCGGCGCCCGGGCACGTAGATCTTGTCCGGCGCCTGTTCTTCGAGGGGCTGCCGGAGGGCCTCGTGGGGCCGCTCAGCGAGGCACTGGAAAGCGTGTACGCCAACATCATCAAACAGGGCTCGCTCCCGCCCCCGGTCGACTGGCACCCGGCGGAGGGCTGACGAGGCCCTGCCCCTGCCGCCTCGGTCCCTGCGCCGGCAGGCAACTGGCGCTCGCCCACGGCGTCCCGCTCGTCATCGCCGGGCAAAGCGAGGCGAAGCGACGTTGCCGCCCGCCTGGCCTGGGCCGGCGCCGCACTCCGCCGCGCCACCGGCAAGCCCATCGAGGCCGGCATCCCCGCCGCCGGCACCGTGACCGGAGATCCCGCCCAGCGCGCCGATGCCAGGCGCCCGCAAGCCGAAATCCAGCGGCACAGTCCCTTCGGCCAGATAGCCCCAGGCTGTCGGCGGGGCCCCGCGGAAGCACGGTCCCGCTCAGCCGCCAAGCACCTGCGCCGGCCCCGCGGGTGCTCGCGGCAGCGGGCAAACGGTCCCGGCGCGCCAGGCGGGACCTGCCCCACAGGTCCGGGCCTGGGAAGCCTGGGGACCGGCTCAGGCGACCGGGCACGCTGGCAGCCTTCCCAGTCGATGATTACGTGACATATCACGTTGACAGTTACGTGACATATCACGTATGTTGCCGGGGAGAAGGTGACCGGCCCACCGGGCCGGGACGCGTGACCACCGCCTGGGGAGCCTGGACATGAGACTGCGCAACCGTGATCGGGCGAGGCCGGGTACCGCCTCCACCTCCGGGAGCGGCCAGGTCACCAGGCCGGCGGGCCCGGTGGCCCTCGCGCGCAGGGGCACCGTGTTTCACCGGATGGTGCCGGCGCACCTGGCCTGCCGCATCGGCGCGCGGGCGCGGGCCGGGCAGCGCAACGCCTGGCCCGCGGTGGTCTCCATCGCGCTGGGGTCGTTCGCGCTGGTGTTCTCGGAGGTGATCCCCGTTGGGCTGCTTGGGGACATCAGTGGGCACCTGCGTGTCTCGGTCGGGACCGGCGGGCTGATGGTGGTGGTGCCGGCCGTCGCTGCCGCGGTCGCCGCGCCGGTGCTGACGCTGTGCTCGGCCCGGCTGGAGCGGCGCGCGGTGCTGGTCGGCCTGAGCGCGCTGGTCCTGGTCTCCGACGTGATCGCCGGTATCGCGCCGGGTATCGGGGTGATGCTCGCGGCCCGCGCCGTGCTGGGGATAGGCGTGGGCGGGTTCTGGGTGTTCGGGGCCGGGGCCGCGATCAGCCTGGTGAGCGAGCAGGCGCGGGGTACCGCGGTGGCGGTGGTCAGCTCGGGGATCTTCATCGCGACCGTCGCCAGCTTGCCGGCGGCGTCGCTGATCGGCACGCTCACCACGTGGCGGGCCGCGTTCGCGGTCGCGGCCGTCTTCGCGGTGATCGCCGTGGCAGCCCAGCTCGCCGCGGTGCCGCGGCTGGGCCCCGGCGGCCGGGTCCGGCCGAGGTCGCTGCTGACGGTGGTCACGCTGCCGGTCTCACGGGTAGGCCTGGTGGCGGCGGGTGCGATCTTCTTCGCCAACTTCACCGCCTACACCTACATCGGCCCGCTGCTGCACACCCGGGCCGGCCTCGGCGCCAGCGCGATCACGCTGGTGCTGCTCGGGTTCGGCCTGGCCGGCGCGGCCGGCAACTTCACCGCCGGCGTCACCGTCCGCAGGCACCTGCGGGCCACCCTGATGGGCTCGGGCCTGCTGATCGCTGTCAGCGCGCTGCTGCTCGCGGCGGTCACCGGCGCCCGCCCGCTGACCATCGCGCTGGTGGCCGTCTGGGGCCTGGGCTTCGGGGCGGTGCCGGTGGCCGCACAGAGCTGGATGGCCCGGGCGATGCCGGCCAACGTCGAAGGAGGCCTGGCCCTGTTCGTATCGGCGCTGCAAGGCTCGCTGGCCGCCGGCTCGGCGGCCGGCGGCGTGATCTATGACGCCAAAGGACCGGGCGGCGCGCTCACGGTGGCTGCGGCCGCCGCGGCCGCTGGATCACTCGCCCTGCTGGGCCGGGCCGGCGCGGCCATCAGCTCTCCGCCAGCAGGCTCGGCCGATCTGGCCCGCGAGCGGGGCCCAGAGGTGCCGGCACCGTCGCACGGCGCGACCGATACAGGCAGGAAACAGCGTGCAACGAGCAGCTGAAGTTGCCGTTCGCGGCCATACCGAGGCCGCTATCAGAAAGGAACTGCCATGCCCAACGCGGTTGTGATGACCGGCTACGGGCCGCCCGAGGTGCTGAAGTGGGCCGCGGTCCCGCTGCCCGAGCCGGGCCAGGGACAGATCAGGATCAAGGTCAGGGCCGCCGGGATCAGCCCGACCGATCTCGCCCTGCGGGCCGGCTATCTCAAGGCCTTCCCGCTGCCCGCTGACGCCGTGCTCGGCTTCGAGGCAGCCGGCACCGTCGACGCGGTCGGGCCCGGCGTGACCGGCACGTCCATCGGCGACGGCGTCACGGCCCTGCTGTTCAGCCTGGGCGGGTACGCCGAGTACGCGGTGGCGCCGGTCTGGACCGGCAAGCCAGACGCCGTGTCGTGGACCGATGCCGCCGCGCTGCCCAGCTCGGCCGAGGCGGCCGCCGGTGTGCTGCGGCAGCTGAACGTCGCCAGCGGTGAGACGCTGCTGCTGTTCGGCGGCGGCGGATCGGTCGGCGTCATCGCGACGCAGCTCGCGGTCGCCCGGGGGGTCACGGTGATCAGCGCGGTCGGCGAGCACGACGAAACGCTCGCCCGCGAGCTGGGAGCGACGCCGGTGCGGTACGGCGCGGGCGTGGCCGGCCGGGTCCGCGCGCTGGGCGCGGTGGACGCCGTGTTCGACGCGGCCGGCAACGGTGTCCTGGCCGACGCGATCGCCCTGGCTGGCGGGCCCAAGCGGGTCATCACGTTGTCGGACCCGGCCGCCGCTGACTTCGGCGTCACGCTCTCCGAGCCCACACCCGGCCGTGCCCCCGGTGCCCTGGAGGAGACGATCGCCCTGCTGGCCGACGGCCGGCTCCGCCTGCGCGCGCACCAATCCATGCCGATGCAGCAGGCCGCCGAGGCCCACCGGCAGCTGGAAAGCGGCAACGTCCACGAGCGCATCATCCTCACCCTCAACTAGCGCGGGCGGCACAGCGGCGGCCAGGCCAGCCGCTCATGATATGCCGCTCGGACTCCCACGGAGGTCCGGGCCAGTGACACCAGATGCGGGCGCTCAGCCGGACGGGCTGAGCCCGGCTGGCGGCTCCGGCCCGCGCGAACTGCTCCGCTATCGCTCCGCGCAAGGCCGGTCGGTGGTCGCGGCGATGATCTCGGGGTCGTCGGTGGCGGGGATCGACTCCACGGTGGTCGCCGTCGCGCTGCCAGCGATCGGGCGGAACCTGCACGCCGGCTTCCAGGGCCTGCAATGGACCGTCACGAGCTATACGCTGACCCTGGCCTCGCTGATTCTGCTCGCCGGCTCGCTCAGCGACCGCTGGGGACGGCGGCGACCATGTCCAAGAACAGGCTTGAGGCGTTCAGCGACGGCGTGATCGCGATCCTCATCACGATCATGGTGCTGGAGTTACGCACCCCGCACGGCACCACCTGGGCCGCCTTGCGCCAGGACCCTGCCGGTGCTGCTGGCCTTACGTGCTCAGCTTCGTCAACATCGGCATCTACTGGAACAACCACCACCACATGCTCGCGGCGGTTTCCCGCATCTCTGGCATGTCGCTGTGGGCCAATCAGCACCTGCTGTTCTGGCTGTCGCTCATTCCGGCCGCCACGGCCTGGATGAGCGACAACCACTTCCCGCCGATCCCGTAGCCGCCTACGGCGTCGTGCTGCTAGCCGCCTCGCTCACCTACTACACACTCCAGGCCACACTGCTGCACACCGAGGGTGACAGCTCCGTGCTGGCCGCCGCGATCGGCACCGACATCAAGGGCAAGGCCTCCCTCCCGATGTACGGCGTGGGCATCGGCCTGTCCTTCGCCGACCGGTGGCTCGGCATCGCCATCTACACCGCCATGGCGCTCATGTGGCTCATACCCGACCGGCGCGTCGAACGCACGCCTACCAGAGCGCATCAGGACGCCGGCCGCATCTCACCCCGATGATGCCCCGGCGTGGGGTCGCTGCGACGATCGCTAACACAGCCTGCGGTCCAAACTCGCGGGGAGTCAGAACACCCTTATCTGCGCCCCGACACTTGACGAGTGCAGAAGGACCACACCCGACAACGCTAGCCTGGGTGCCTGATCCACGGTGCCTCCTGGCGTGCGACGATCCGGATAGGTAAGAGCGTAGGCACCGGCTCCGACAAGTAACCGGCCGCGGCACACTTCGCGGCAAAAGCAGAGGGCAGGATGACGATGCTCCTGCCGCCAGCAATTCGGTCAGGGATTCCGGCACTTGGCGGCAGCCTCAGGATTGCGATGATTGACCGGGCATCTGCCGTGACGATAGACGGGCGCCTTGCGCCTTCGCCCCGATCGAATGCTCGTGGCCACGGATCGCTGCACCGAGTACACGGCGTTGTCGATGGGGTGCATCGCACGGCTGGCCCTCTTATGCACGCCAAGACTTGGTGCTACGTGGGCATTGATGCCGCTCGCAAATGGGCACTCTGCAGGCGCGTGCAGATCGCCGCTGCGTCCAGTGGCTTCACCCGCGAACGGCGAAGCCGCAGCACCTCTGCCAGCCTGTCCGGCGCAACTACCTCGCGCAACCTCCCAGCCTGCTGCGTCCGGGCACACGTCCTACCGGAAAGCGACGGGCAGGGCGGGCAAGCCATGTTCGGTGCGGCATCGATGGCACGCGCTGGTCGGCATGAGCTGACAGCTCATGGCAGTCGCCGCGAGCTGGGGCATGTTTGCGGCGGCGGGCGAATGCGTGCTCGATGCCGCGTTAAGGTGGGCTGCCGCGACCTGTGCCGCCAGATTAGCCACCACCAGAGAGGCGGCGGTCACGCTGCTGCATGCCCAGCTCGCCGTAGGGATAGTCGGTGGGCTGCGGGTCGCTCGCGGCGTTGAGCGCGGCGGTTTCGGCAGGGCTGAGATGCAGGTCGGCGGCGCGAAGATTGGTCTCCAGCTGCCCGGCCGTGCGGGCGCCGAGGATTGTCGAGGTCACCGCTGGCCGATCGCTCACCCACGCCAGCGCGATCTCGGCCATGGACACGCCACGCTGCTCGGCGATCTTCTGCACCGCGTCGATGACGTCCCAGGTGCGCTGCGTGCCCCGCCGGTCGTACGCTTCCATGCCCCGGTTCGGGTCCTCGCCCAGGCGGGTGGCACCGGACGGCCGCTGGCCGCGCTGGTACTTGCCCGACAGCCAGCCGCCGCCGAGCGGACTCCAGGGCAGCAGCCCAAGGCCCGCATCCTCCGCCGCAGGCACGATCTCCCACTCGATCTCCCGCACCAGCAGGCTGTACTGGGGCTGAAGCGTCACCGGCCCGGCCGCATTGAGCGCGCGGGCCAGGTGCACCACCTTCGTCAACTGCCAGCCGGTGAAGTTCGACAGCCCCCAGTAGCGGATCTTGCCAGCGCGGGCAAACCCGTCGAGGGTGCGCACCGTTTCCTCCAGCGGCGTCCACGGATCGAACGCATGAACCTGATACAAGTCAACCGTCTCGACGCCCAGGCGGCGCAGCGACGCGTCGAGCGCACGGGTCAGATGCCGCGCGGACAATCCGGCAGCGTTGGGAGAACCATCCAGCGGGAAGCGGCCCTTGGTGGCCAGCACCACCGGCTCAGTGACCGCGGCCGGCCGGCTGGCGAGCCAGCGGCCGATGATCTCCTCCGACCTCCCGCGGCCGTAGGTGTCGGCCGTGTCGACCAACGTGCCGCCCGCCTCCACGAAACGGTCGAGTTGCGCATGCGCGCCAAGCTCGTCCGCCTCCACGCCGAAGGTCATGGTCCCCAGGCACAGGGCCGACACCGCGCAGCCGCTATGCCCCAAAGTGCGATAGTCCATGGCTTAAACCTAACGTCCCCTCGACTCGCGCCTGGCCCCAGCGAGACCACCTGGGGGTTCTGGCTACTCGTGAAGGCCGGCGGCCAGGTAGTGGCCGGTTTGCGGCGGCGGGTCGGACAGTGCCGCGACCGCGTCGTGGTACTCCAGGTCGGTGCCGGTCTGCCGCTCCCGGTGCTGCCTCAGGTGTTCTTCCCAGCTCGGGACGCTGAACAGTTCGATGAACAGACGCGGGTCCTGGCCGTCCTGATAGAGACCCCAGTCGATTGCCCCGGTCCGCAGCCGTGACTGGCGCAGGCGGGGCATGGCCTGCAGGAACTGCTGTTCCTTGTCGGCCGCGACGGTGTAGGTGGTCCGCACCAAGACCAGCCCGCTGCCGCGGTCAGCGCTGAGGAGCAGTTGCGGCTCGGGCCAGCGCACCGGGCTACGGTCCATGTCGGCGATCTGGTGGAACGGCCAGAACCAGAGTGTTGCCGCGCCGGCGGCCATGACGGCGGCCGAGATCAGGAAGGCGGGCAGCAGGCCGGCCGTGACCTGGCTGGCTCGGGCACGATCAGCGGCGACGATGTATGAAGCGCTCCGCCTACAAATCCGGCTGGCTGGCTTTGGAAGGCAAATGTCATCGAAGATCGCGGCGGCCGATGCGGTCCGGGCCATGGTCGAGCGCCTTCGCCAATGAAGAAGGCCCGAGGTATTCGCGCATGACCGGCCGGTCCGGCTTACGCCTGACTACAACTTCGAAGCCGCGCTCGGCAAATATGGACGCCACTCCGGGAAAGAGATTGCGCGTATAACCTGGCGCTAGCCGATCGGCGAGTTCGCACCACCCGACCGCAATGTCGCCGTCGAAGGCCAGGAGACCAGGTGGCGGCCGCGAGTCGGCGAGCTGACGGCGTGCACTCTTGTTCTCCGTTCGCGGCCGGTCGTGATATCGGGGACCGACACGCCAGTACATGCACCAACATCCGTTCGAGGCACCGCCCTTGCCGAGAAGATCCTCGAAGGCCGCCCACCGCTTGGGGGTGAGCGGGCTGACCGTTAGCTCCCTCAACCGCCGCCTACGAGGTCCTGAGACGCAACCAGCGCGCGGCAGGAGTGGGGGCAAGGCATATGCCGCGGGCACGCCCGCGGCGACCGTGGCAGATGGGGCCGGATCAGGTGCGGGCCGGGCCGGTTCTGGCGCCGAGTACTTGCGGCGGCGGCGCAACGCACTCGAGGCGTGCTGACACCAGGTCATCGCGTTTGCTTGTTTTCTTCCAAGGGAAGCCGGATGGTCACCGTCGTGCCGCCTCCTTCCCGCGACTGGAAGTCCAGGTCACCGCCGTGGTTGGCGATGATGGCCCGGACTATCGACAACCCGAGCCCCGTGCCCGGTACCGCGGCTCTGACCGCGTTCGACGCCCGGAAAAACCGGTTGAACAGATCCTTTTTGTCCTTGTCCGGAATGCCGATCCCCGTGTCGGCCACCCGCACCACGGCCGTCCCGTTTTCTCTGTTTGCCGACACCGTCACCCGCCCGCCAGGTGGTGTGAACTTGACCGCGTTCGACAGCAGGTTCATCATCACCCGGTCGAGTTGGTCCTCGTCCCCGCTGACCACCAGCGCCGGGTCGGATCCATCGGATGTCAGCGTCAGGGCGCCCTTGTCGGCTGTGGGTGACAAGGCCGCGACCGCCGACGAGACGACCTCCGCCAGCCGCACCGGCCGCATGACCGTCTTGAACGCGCCGGTTTCGATCTTGGACATAGTCAGCACGTCTTCGATCAGGCTCCGCAGCCTGGCGGCGTTGCGGTCGATGGTGTCGAGCATCCGCATCTGGTCCGGGCTCACTGGCCCCGCTTCACAAGCCCGCAGGATCTCCACGAACCCGGTGATGCTGGTCAGCGGCGTGCGCAGCTCGTGCGAGACGGTCGCTATGAAGTCGGTCTTCGTCTTGTCGAGTGCCCGGAACCGCTCCACGAGCTCGCCCTCGGCCTCATACATCTGGGCATGCTTGAGTCCGCGCCCGAGGTCGGCGACGATCGACTCGATAGCGTCGATCTCCACCGGGCGCCACGGGCGGCCCTGCTCGCCACGCAGCGCGACGATCACCCCGAGCGGCTCGTCGCGGCTGCCGACGGCCAGTTGGAGCCCGGAAACGCAGCCGCAGGACAGCAGGGCCCGCGACATCGTGGACGGCATCGTCAGCCCCTCGCTGTGGCGCAGGTCGGCGGCGACCAGCCGCTGGCGGAAAACCGCCTCGGCCCATTCGCGCGTGCCGTCGGGCAGCCGATCGTAGAGGTTGATGGGGGGACCGCCCTGGTATGTCTGCGGCATCCCAAGCCGGCCGTCTGTCATCAGGTGGATGTACACCATGCCGCCGCCGAGGTCGCGTTCCAGGGTGGTGATGGCCTCACGGATGACGTCGTCTGCACGCAGGTTTGCCCGGATGCGGATGCCGGCCTCCCGGGCCAGCCCCCGTAGCCGCGCCTGTTCCTGCGCGGTCCGGTCAAGCCGCTTGGCGCTGCGCACAACCACCGAGACGCCTATCACCATGGACACCACCACCACGCTGATGAACAGCCCGCCATAGCGGATCTGTCTCGTCAGCGACTGCTGGCCTGCGCGGGCGTCGGCGTTTCTCGCCTGGTCTATCTGCTGTTGCGTCTTGGCGTTCGCCGCGAAGAACGCGCCCGAACTGTTGACCGCGCCCGGGGTCAGCATTGCGTTCCCGGCCCGGCGGGTGACGATGGCCGCCCTGTCGGCCTTGCCAAACCATGCGTCGGCCGCCCGCTGCTGGGAGTGGATGATCGGCACCAGGTCGGGCCACGCCAGCCGGGTCACCCGCAACGTGGCGTTGATGGTGACCTGGAAGTCGGCGCTGCAGGTACTGTAGCCGGCCAGGTAGTCCCCCTGGCGGGTCAGCCGGTATCCGAGGTACCAGGTCTGGCACTGGGAGAATCCAGAACGCAACTGGGTGTTGGCCACCTGCAGCGGCTGCACCACCTGGGTCAGCTCGTCGACGGTGCGCTGTTGCTGAATCCCGCCGTACAGGGCCACGCCCACCCCGCCCGCCAGCAGCACCCCCACTAGCAGCCCACCGGCCCGGAGCCGGCCAACAATGGAACCAAGCGCCGAGACCTCGTCGCGGTGACCCGGCATGGGGCCAGCCCGCCACGTCACCGGGCGCGCCGCCCCTGGGCGGCAGGAGGCAGCACGAGCATGCGCATGACCTCTTCCAATCCTCGCCCCCCGCAGCAATATGACTCTATGTAGTAATTCTATTACTACTTGTTATCGAGCTGTGCTCCCGCCAGCAAGGGCAGTCCCGGTGCGCGAGGATGCTAGTCAGTTGCTTTGTGGCCGGAGGTCGTAGACGAAAACGACGTTCGGGTAGGCCGAGTTGACGTGGAATCCAGAAAAGGCGTCGCGCATTGCGTACTGGTAGTTGGTGTTGAACAAAACCGTGATCGGGGCCTGGTGCAGGATCTGCACTTGCATCGCCCGGTACAGTCTCGCCCCCGCCGCTGGGCTGGTCGCGACCACGGACTCCACCTGGCCGATCTGGTGGTCAAGCACAGGGCTGGAGTAGTACGACACGTTGTAGTTCGGCGGTTTCTGGCTGTGCAGCAGGCTGATGAACCATGAGTACGGGTCGGCGTAGTCCGGCCACCAAAACTCGATGAAGATGTCCTGGCGCTGCGAGGCCGGTGCCGACTTGGCTTTGGCCCACTGGGTGGGCCAGGCGAGCGGCTGCACGCTGAGTTTGATATTTAGTTTTGCCAGGCTCGACTTGATCAGATTGGCCACGATCTGCTCGTTCGAGTTCCCCTGAGCGTAGGTGAGGCTCAGGTTGAGCGGTTTCTTCCCGGGCCCGTACCCGGCACGGTGGAGCAGTTGCGCCGCCTTCGCCGGGTCGTAGGTGTAATTCGGCAAGTTCGTGAAGTGGCCGAACAAGCCCGGCGGCACGATGCCGCTGGAGGGGATCGCGGCCCCTTGGAGTGCCGCGATGATGCCGAAGTAATCGATGCCATAGGCGATGGCCTGCCGCACTGGAAGGCTGAGCGCCTGGCAGTTGAGCTGGCCGAGGAGGTTCTGCCAGGATGCAGCGCTCACCAGGCGGATACCGGGCACACCCGCGAGCGACTTCCACCGTGGCGAGCTGAGCTGCTCCACGAAGTCAACCGCCCCCGACCGCAACAGTCCGGCCGCGGTGGCGTCGCTCGGGTCCACGCGGAATACCACGCGCTGGTAATGGGCACCGCGCCAGCCGCCCCAGTACTTGGGGAAGGCTTTCAGGATGACCTCGGATTCCCCGCCGTTATTCCAGGTCTGCAGCTCATACGGGCCGGTGCCGGCATCGTGCGGTGCGTTCAGCCACTTGGTCAGATTGCCCAGCGGCCCTGCCGCCTGGGTGTCGTAGATGTAGGCGGAGTAGTCGGCCGAGGCCTCCAGTGCCAGCGGCGAGGCGTGGGAAAGGTGGAACACCAGCGTGTACAGGTCGGGTGTGCTGATGCTCCGCACCGCGCCCCAGATGTAGGAAGCGCCCGCACCCAGGGTCTTGGTCCGCAGGATTGCTGCCCGGGCAGCTTCTGCGGTCATCGGCCGGCCGGTATGGAAGTACACCCCGTGCCGGAGCTGAAATGTCCAGGTAAGACCGTTCGGCGAGCGCGACCAGCTAGTGGCCAGCAGCGGATCGACCCGGTGGGTCACGGGGTCGTAGCGGGTGAGCGTCTCATAAATGTTGCTCATCGCGATGATCCCGTCGGAGTACTCGGTCGCCGGGTCCCACCCCTCGTCCATCACCTTGGCGTAGGTGACGTAGGTGAAGGTCGGGCCGGAAAGCTGGTGATTGCCCAACGCGCTATCTGAACCACCGCACGCGGGAAGGATCAGCGCGAGTGCTGAACCCCATGCCGCCAACCAGGCCCGGTTCCTAATCACCAGGAGCCCCTTCCGCCGTGGTGTTCTGCCAAGAGCGGTGAACCGCCATCGGTGACTGTCACGGTCAGAACCCGCCCCAAGTAGCCGCAACGAGCGCGCCCACCCAGTCTAACTTAGCGTGATCAGATCATCGCTCTTCGTAAGAAGAGTTAGTCCTCCAGACACCGCGGAGGCATACCAGCCAGCCGGAAGAGCGTGGATCTCGCCAGGGCGCGTGGGCGGCAAACTGGATGCTGGTCATGCTGCAAGCCAGTCAGGGGGGCTGACGGAGTGCATACGCGACCGCGTCAGCGGCTGTGAGGGAGCGGCCTGCTTGCCAGGAGGCACGCTGGGAGGTCTTGCCATCCACCGCCACGGCCCTTAACCGGTCGCGGGCCAGCGCTTCGGTCTGCCGGGAGACGCGCCGCGCACGGTAGCCGCGGACGCTGTCCGAGGGCCGCCCGCCAGGGCGACGGCGCGGCCCGAGCAGCGCCCGGGCCAGGGCCCGCGGGTCCAGGCGGTCCAGGACCACCCGGATCGTCTTCTCATCCGGCGCCCGGTACCGGCCGGCGACCGGTCCCACGGGGCGCGCAGCCGGGCCAGGTCTTCCTGGCTGGCCCGCCTGATCCACTGCCCGACCGCGGTGAACCGGTCGTTCCCCGCGGCGGTGAACGCGCAGACCGCGATCGCGATCAGGCAGGCCAGCCGGTAGATCCGCCCTTGCGGTGAGCGCGGATCCGGCAGAGGCGGATCTCTTAAGGCCCACTGAAGCCTGCGTCAGGCCAAGATGCCGTTCGATGCTGGTCTCGCCCGCTCGCGCCCAGGCAGTGCACCCCGATCCCGCGGACGAACCGCGGACAAACGATCAAGAAGGCCTGATCGCCTCCTGGCGATCAGGCCTCTGACCTGGACTTCCTAGTAGCGGGGGCGGGATTTGAACCCGCGACCTCTGGGTTATGAGACAAACGACAACCGTCTCCCCCGTCCCGCAGGGTCTCTCGCCACCACGCTTGTCCCGGTCAACGGGCGGCCTGAGTCGCCCACGTCCCGCAGCGTCTCAGCGCGCTCACCACGTCCCGCAGCGTCCGTTTACAAAACCGTTTACAGAACCGGTCCGCCACCTCGGCCGATGCGCGCTCCTGCGCCGCTGGCTCCCCGACACCGCGTACGCACCTGCCGCCAAACAGGACGCCCCCTCCCCCGCCACGGTACCGGCCCGACCGATAGATCGACCAGGCCAGCAGCGCGTGACCCGCTGGCTCCCCGGCCCGCCCCAGCGTCACCCCTCGGAGAACACAAGCGGTTCCGGTGCCGCAGCGACCGCCCGGCCATCTTCGCGCTGCTTGGTGGCCAGCTCATCAGTGCGCCCGGCACCCTCGACGCCACTCCCGGTCATCCCGGCGGCAATCGCGAGCCTGATCTGGGTCACCCTCGCCGGGCAATCTCCGCGTTCCCCAGGCGGGGGCATGAGGAGCTCGCACAGTGCGCCCGGTGGTGATATCGAACTGGTCGTCTCGGCTTCCTGGTGCGGCCGGGTTCCTGGCGAGTTCAGAGACCGTCAGTGATGTCCTTACCCGCCACGGCCTGGCCGCCGAGAAGCGTGGTCACGACCTGTGTGCCGGGGAGGTCGCCGATCGGGCAGGTGAGCGGGTCACGGTCGGCGATGACGAGGTCGGCGTGGTTGCCGGGCTGGAGTGATCCGATCCCGTCCCAGCGCAGCACGTGTGCCGCGTCGCGTGTCCACATGTCCAGGGCCTGCTGGCGGCTGATCCCTGGTGTCGCTGCTTTCTGTCCGCTGGCTGCGTAGTAAGGCTCTGCGGCGAGGGCGATGTGCTCGAAGACGTTCTTGGGGCCCCAGTCTGTGCCAGCCGCGACGTGCAGGCCGCCGTCGAGTAGCCGGGCGAGCGGGATGAAGTCCTCCAGCAACTGCTCGCCGAAGCGCTCCCGCACTATCTCGCCCTTGCCCCACGAGAACGACATGGTGGTGGTGACATCCAGGCCAAGGGCGGCGGCGCGCCGGACGAGGCCGGGCTGGGCGAAGTAGAAGTGCTGGAGCAGCCAGGCCCGGCCGTCGGCGGCGAGCGGCGTGTAGCCGAGTGCCTCGAGCTGGTCAAGGTGGGAGTCGAGCTCGGCGAGCCCGGAGGCGGCGATGTTGAGGCGCACGCCCTGGTCGTGGCAGAACCGGATCGCCTGCTCGACCTTTTCCGCGCTCACCGCCACCCGGCCGGTGGTCAGGTTCCCGTAGGGATCCCGATAGGGCTCGCGCATGAGAGTGAACCCTGGCCAGCAGGGACCGTAGGGGGAGACCGTGACGCCGTCGATCCGGAACAGGTCGTCGGAGCGGTCGGTGATGTCGCGGGCGCGCTCGAGGCGCTGAAGGTAATCGGCGGGCTGGAGCGGATCGGTCCAGGGCACCCCGGACGGCTCGGCTTCCGGGCAGCACAGCACCCGCAGGGTGAGCCGGTCCTCGGCGCGCAGCCACCGGTAGATCTCGATGAGCGAGAAGGTCATCAGGTGGGACTCGTAGATGGTCGTGACGCCGGTCGCATTGGCGGCGCGCATCGCGCTCTGGGTCCCGGGGATGATCGCGTCGGGTTGCAGCAGGGGGAGTTTGCGCAGCAGGTTGTTCCAGAAGTCGCTGTCGCAGTAGTAGTTCGTCACCGATCCGTGCAGCCGCCCGGTGGGCTCGCCGGAGGGGTCTTTCTCGATCCAGATGTTGCCGATGCGGTCGGGGGTGGCGGCGGTGATGCCCAGGCGGCGCAGTGCGAGGGTGTTCATGGCGCACACGCCCGGCACGACGGGCGCCCACGCCTGGATGAAGACCGGATGGCCGGGTGCTGCACGGTCCAGGACTGACCGGTCCGGCAGCTCGCGCTCGGCGAGGTCGCGGTAGGAGCTGCGGATGAAGTAGTGCGGCTCGCCGACCGGAGTCGTCATGATCCACTCGCCCGGCGGCACCCCGGCCGCGTGGGCGGCGATCCGGTCCGCGATGTCGGCTTGCGAGCGAGCATCGCCGAGGTCGACGAGGGGCTCGGCCAGCGTGCCGAAGTGCAGCAGATGCGGGTGGGTGTCAATGAAGCCCGGGACGATCGTGTACCCGCCCAAGTCGATGATGCGGGAATCCGGTCCGGCGCTGGCCCGGACGGTGTCGCTGGCGCCGACGATGAGCACCTTCCCGGCGCGGATCGCGATCGCTTCAGCGACCGTATGACTCGCATCGCAGGTAAGGACCCGCGTGTTGTCGAAGACGACCGTGTTCATGAGCGTCCTTTGCACGTGGTCGGAGTGGTCGGGAATCACCGCTCGCACCATGCGCGCGCAGCGCCGCGCTCTCCCGGGACCGCCGGTGGCCTAGCCGGCTCCCCGGGCGCAGCGGCAGGCGCTTGGGTCCGGTGCCAGTTCACTGTCAGGTGGTCGCGTCTGCCGAACTTCTCGAGGCGCGCGGTGACGAGGTCCTGGATCCGCCGAAGGTTTTCCTCGCTGTCCGCTTCAGCGCGCAAGGTCAGCGTGCCGGGGGTGGCGTGCATGGTCCATCGGCCCCAGCTCAGGGTGACGATGCCGTCGGTATCAGTCCATTCAGCGTGCCGCATCTCGGGGGGCTCGTGACCGTCGGCGTGGCTGCGGGGCCGGTGGGGCACGTGCCCGCCCATCTTGCTGGCGTGCGTGCAGAGCTGGACGAGGTACCGGCTGGGGTGTTTGGTGTCGACAGCGGCTTCGGCGGTCAGCATGGTTTCTCCGTTACTGGTCGGCGGGTTAGGTCCTGGTGAGGGCGGCCAGCCAGGACGGCGTCGAAGGATTCGCCGAGATCGGCCAGGTTCCGGGCGTCGTGGCGGAGGAACCGCGCCGTGCGGTCCCGCTGGCGTGCCTTGTGCCGGGCGGTGTCCACCGCGCTGGGGGCGAGGCCGGCGCGGGTGGCGTCCAGGCCGAGGCCGGCGGCCATGAGGGCGTGCTCGCCGGTGCCTGCGGGGCTAGGCATCGCGGCGGGTGATCAGGATGAATCCGGCGGTGAGGGCGGCTGCGGCGTAGAGGCAGAACACCCCGAACCCGGGCCAGGGCTGCAGGGTGTGCGCCTGGTGGTGCACGGTGATGATCGTTTCGCCGGCGTTCATCGGGAGGTAGGGGGCGATGGTGTCCTGCCAGGACTGGGGCAGGAGAGCCGCGAGGAGTGAGGGGACGAAGAGCAGGCCGAGCAGCGTCGCGATCGCGCCGGCGCTGGAGCGGATGATGGCGCCGAGGCCGAGGCCGAGCAGCCCGAGCACCGTCAGGTACAGGCCGGCGCCAGTGACGGCGCGGAGCACGCCGGGATCGCTCAGCGAGGTCCGCATGCCGTCACCTGCAGGCAGGAACGCCTGGAAGGCGAGGTAGGCGGCGAGGCACGAGGCGATTCCGACGATGAGGGCGGTCACCGCGAACACGATGGTCTTGGCCGCGAGCATCAGGCGGCGCTGCGGCACGGCGGCCAGGGTGGCACGGATCATGCCGGTGCCGTATTCGCTGGTTATGACGAGCACGCCGAGCACGCCGAACGCGACCTGCGACAGGTGCAGGCCGCCGAGGCTGACCCGTGTCGAGTCGATAGTCGCGTCCTGGCGGGCGCTGAGGTTGCTGGGCAGGAGGATGCCCAGCAGCGCCGCCAGCGCGACATTGGACACCACGGCCGCCAGCAGTGTCCAGTAGGTGGACCGGACCGTGCGGAGCTTCCAGAGCTCTGACCGGGAGACGTCGGCGAGGTGCGCTATCGCGCTGTACGGTGCCCGGGGGGCTGCGATGACGGTCATGACCGGCCTCAGTTCGGGTTCGGGACCGGGACGGGCGCGCCCTCGGCCGTGCGGTAGTCGACGGAGTTGCTGGTGAGTTCCATGTACCGGTCTTCCAGCGATGTCTGGTGCTCGGAGAGTTCTTGCAGTGTCAGCCCGTTCGCCCTGGCGAGTTCGCCGACGGCGTCGCTGGTGGCGCCGGTGACGCGGAGCGTGCTGCCTGCCTGACTGGTGACCGTGACGCCGCGGGCCTCGAGCAGCGCCGCGAGCGCGCTGCTCTGCGGCGAGCGGACCTGCACGAAGTTGCCCGGGCCGCCGGCGAGGAAGTCCTTGATGGTGGTCTGCGCGATGAGGCGGCCGCGGCCGATGACGATCAGCCGGTCGGCGGTCAGCGACATCTCGCTCATCAGGTGGCTGGACAGCAAGATGGTGCGGCCCTCGGCGGCCAGCGACCTGAGCAGGTTGCGGATCCACACGACGCCCTCGGGATCCAGGCCGTTGACCGGCTCATCGAGCATCAGCACCGGCGGGTCGCCGAGCAGCGCGGCGGCGATACCCAGGCGCTGTCCCATGCCGAGCGAGAAGCCGCCCGCGCGCTTGCGGGCGGCGCTGCGCAGCCCGACCAGGTCCAGCACCTGCTCGACCCGGGCCGGGCTGATCCCGTTGCTGAGGGCCAGGCACAGCAGGTGGTTGCGGGCGTTGCGCCCGCCGTGGAACGCCTTCGCCTCCAGCATCGCCCCGACCTCGAGCAGCGGGCGGCGCAAGGCGGCGTAGGGCCGGCCGCTGACCGTCACCGACCCCGACGATGGCGCGTCGAGTCCCAGGATCAGGCGCATCGTCGTGGATTTTCCGGCCCCGTTCGGGCCGAGGAACCCCGTCACCTGGCCGGGCGGCACGGTGAACGACAGGTCGTCCACGGCCAGGGTGGTGCCGTAGCGCTTGCTGAGGCCGGATGCCTCGATCATCTGCGGACTCCAGTTCTCGGTTGCAAAAAGTGCTCTAGCCGTTGGTGTTAGCGCCGACCACGCCGGTGACGTGCAAGACGATCATCAGCAGCAGCGCGGCGGCCACGATGACGATCACCAGCACGACCTTCCAGCGCGACCGGGCCGCGCCCGGCACCGCGCTGGTCCCCGTGCTGGTGTCGTCGCCGGTGTCGGGGTGGCGGGGCTGGTCAGCCATGTGCGTGTCCTCTTCCGTCGCGGGCATGCCGTTGTCAGTTACCGCGACAGTTCTATCGAGACACTGTGTCTATGTCAAGTCATACTGTTGGTGGAGGGAACGTAGTGTATGCTGGACTGGTGCCGAAGCTGTGGACCGAGACGATCGAGGAGCACCGCCGCGCGGTACAGGACGCGACCCTGGACACCACCGCGGCGCTGGTCGCCGAGCACGGCCTGGCGGCGGTGACGATGTCGCGGATCGCCCGGGAAACCGGCATCGGCCGGGCGACGCTGTACAAGTACTTCTCCGACGTCGAGGCGATCCTGGCCGCCTGGCACGACCGGCACGTCACCCGCCACCTTGAGCATCTCGCCCAGGTCGCCGGCCAGGCCAGCGGCAGCGCCGACGGGCGCCTCGAGGCCGTGCTCAGCGCCTACGCACTGATCACCTATGAGCGGCCCCGCGGCACCGAGCTGGCGGCGCTGGTGCACCGCGGCGAGCACATCGCCCAGGCGGAGCAGCAGCTGCTCGGCTTCATCAGCGATCTCATCGCTGACGGCGCGGGGGCCGGCGAGCTGCGCGACGATGCCGCGCCCGGCGAGCTGGCCAGCTACTGCCTGCACGCTCTCACGGCCGCCGGCAGCCTGCCATCGGCAGCCGCGGTCCGCCGCCTCGTCACGATCACCATGGCCGGGCTTCGGCCCCCGCACTGACCGATCGAAACCGGGACGGGCCGCCCGCGCTGGCCGGTGAGGCAAACACCGGCCCGCTCCGGGCCGGTGCGGGGACAGCTGCAGCCGGTCCGCCAGCGCCGCCCCAACCTCCGCGACCACAGGCATCAACCGGACACCCCAGGAGGAATGCCAGCCAGCGAACTGCCCAGGGCACAGCGAGTTTGCTACTTGCCGTAGCGGCCGCGATGGCCAGCAGCCCTTTCATCAATGTGATGCGGATGCCGGAGCGCGCAGTCAGCTTGTCGGTGAAGAAGAGCGAGATCATGCCGCTGACGACTGGCCGGGCAGGAATGCGCGGCCAGTCCGCATCGAGTTGAAGCCTGGGATGCGGTGCAGGCAGAGCGTTGCGGAACTGGCACCCAAGGCTGCCGCGAACATCACGACCACGGCCAGGCAGAACAATCTGCGCGCTGTCACCGGTGATACCAGGGCGGTTCTGAGGCGGTTCTGCACCCTGCATAGTCGGTGATCGGGCCACCTCAGCGTCGGGTCAGGCGCTCGTCCCGGTACCTTCGGTGGGATTGCGGACGACGAATAAGCATGCTGAGCCCGCGCATGATCATGTACTCGCGCAACGTCCTCTATTCGGCTACTTGTGCGGTCATCCGGGGCGTTGATGGGTGAGCTCTGGCAGGCACTGAGCCCGGCGCTGCCATGGCGCCGGTGTGCATGCGCCATCCCGGGTGGGACAGAACTGAGGGCCCGCCGCCGCGCCGGTCGTAACCATTGGCGCCGGAGACCGCGGATCGGCGTGTAGGCGTTGCCGTGGGCAGTGCTTGATGCCCGGTGGCCAGGCACGCCACCGCCGTGTTCGCCGTTAGGTCCCGCCAGAAGAGATCTTGGCGGTAGATCGCTGGGTCAGGCCCGTTATCCGGCCCAGCGACCGCAGGCCCAGCCGGTGTCAGCCAGATCCCGGCAGGCTGCCGCTGCCCCGGGCGGTCGCTGCCCGGTGCGGCGGCCGGCGCGGTGCCTGCCTGTATTTCCGCAGGCCAGCTTGCTCATCGACAGGCATCAAGCGGACCTGGCCGCAGCGAAGACGCAAGCCCGCGTGCGCCCTCAGCGCGGCATCCGGCGGCTCAGGATCGGCTGCCAGCAGTGCAATAGGGCCCGCGCAGGGGACGGCTCCGCGCCGCGCGTTTACAAATCCGTTTACAGAACCAAACAAACAGGCCCGAAGATCATCTTCGGGCCTGTGACCTGCGGTTTTGTAGCGGGGGCGGGATTTGAACCCGCGACCTCTGGGTTATGAGACATACGACGACCGTCTCCCCCGTCCCGCAGAGTCTCTGGTCACCGCCCTGGCCTCAGCGAGCTTGCGGCAGCAAGTCTCCCGCGGTCTTGCGTGTCTCCCCCATCTCACCGCGTCCCGTCCTGTCCGGTTTACAAACCCGTTTACAGATCCGGTCCCTGGCCTGCGCTGACCCCACCCGCCGCACTCGCGCTCCGGCTGATCATCCCGTACCACCGGCACCTCGCTCCGGAGATCCCAGCCGGGGTGGCACGAGATTAGCAATGTCCTCGCCGTGACGGGCCACGCCGAATCACGGGGGGCGAGCGCGCTGACGTGAGCCGTCAGACGAGGACGCCGCGGGTCCGAGGATCTGTTCCCAGCGGCACCCGCATCAGCCAGCAGGCCACTGCCCGTCACGGAAAGCTACCGGTCGATAGACCCCGACCTAGTGCCATCCTCCCTGCCGAGTATGCGCTGTTGACGCGCTGAGCGCCGGGATCGCTGTGGGCGCTCAGATCAACCATTCGGCGTACGTAGCGCGCGGGATTCACCGCGCTGAGCGGAACCGCTCCCCGGACACCGTTGCCGGCCCTCTGATCACCCGGCATAGGGAATCGGCAGGGCCGCCGGACCTGTGGCCGGGGCTGCCTCGGTGCTAACGGCGACCGCCGACCGCCCTCTTCCTGGATCGGTCCGCGCTCCGATCCCATGATTGGTTCAGATTGAGGTGCCTGACGACCCTGGTTCTCAGCTTGGGGTGGGCTGCCAGTCGCCATGTGTGCGGATTCGCTCACCGTTGGCTGGTATCGGGGAAGGGTTGCTGCCATCGGCGTTGATCAGCCACAGTGTCCGGGCGGCGGGGGTGACTCGGGTGTAGATGATGCGGCCGTCGGGTGTGAAGTGGGCCTGGGTGGCGCGGTCATTGGGGGTGGTGGAGTGCGTCAGTTGCCGCAGCCCCGTGCCGTCGGGGCGGGCGGTGTACAGGTTGGACACGACCGGGTCGAAGTTGAACGCCACGAGCGGGTGAGTGGCGAACACCAGGCGTGTCCCGTCGGGTGACCAGTCGCAGTCTCCGGCGAGCATCGACGGCGGGGTCACTTGCACGAGCCGGGTGCCGTCAACCTGGATGGTGAACACGGCGGTGGCGTCCACTTGTCCGGTGTCGGGGTTGACGTGGTCGGTCCAGAACACCAGGTGGCTGCCGTCGGGTGACCAGCGCGGGGCGTTCAGTTCCGTCGTCGTGGTGGTTTGGAAGATCGTTTGTACCTGGGTGAGGCCAGCCGCGGTGACGGTCGCGATTTGCAGCTTCTGGGTGGCGGGCATTTCGACCTGGCCGATGGTGACCAGCGGTCCGCCGATCCGGAGGTAAGCGATCTTGGCGTCGTCCGGGGACAGGGCGGGATCGTTGTCGTCCAGGCAGGAGCCCGCGCACGCGGTGAGCTGTTGCGCGCGGGCTCCGGCCGGGTCAGTCAGCGGGTCGAAGCGGATGATCTGGTGCCGGTCGCCGGCCAGGCCGGCAAAGACCAGGCTCCGGCCGTCGGCGGACCAGTCGGGGTGGATGTGCTCGCCAGGTATGGCCGTGGCCACCTCATGCTGGCGTGTGCCGTCGGGCCGCACGAGGAACACGCCGTCGTCGCCGAACTGGCCGTTTCGCAGGCTTGTCTGAAAGGCCACCCATGGTGAGCCCGCCGACGCGGTGGCCGGTGGCGCGGCCAACGCCCCGCCGAATAGGCAGGCCAGGGCAGCGATCGTGAGCGCGGCATAGTCACGGCGCGAAGGTTTGCGCCAGGCAGCGTGATTCATGCGAGCCCTCCATACGGAGTCCGCAAGCTAGGGTCACTCCCGCGGGTCGCAAAAAGCTCGCACGGCGTCGCAAAGCACGTAAGCGCCTATGTGGCGAGTGGGGCGGGGCCCGTGGGAGGCTTGCCTCGGCGGACGTGGCACGACAGGGGGCGGGCGATAGTGGAGTTCCGCATCCTCGGCCCGCTCGAGGTTCAGGCGAACGGCCACCGGCTTCAGCTTGGCGGCCGGAAGCAACGTGCGCTGCTCGCCGTATTGCTCCTCAACGCCAATGAGGTCGTCTCAAGGGACCGCTTGATCGATGCGCTGTGGGGAGAGACGCCGCCCCCTACCGCGAGCCACACGCTTGATGCCTACCTGTCGCGGCTGCGCAAGGCGCTCGCCAGCGACGGCGATGGTGAGGTCCGACTGATCACCCTGGCATCCGGATACCTCCTGCGCATCGCGGCCGATCAGCTCGACCTCGCCTGCTTCGAGCGGCTGGCGGCCGACGGCCAGCGTGCGCTCGATGCGGGGGAACCGGAGCTCGCAGCCGTCAAGCTGCGGCAAGCGGAGACGCTTTGGCGCGGTCGGCCGCTCGCCGACCTTGAGTTCGAGCCGTTCGCGCACGCCTGGCTGGAACGGCTCGAGCAGCTAGGCCATGCCACCACCGAGCAGCGCGTGGAGGCCGAACTTGCGCTCGGCCGCCACGAGCAGCTGGTTCCGGAACTGCAGGCGCTGGTCAGCGGGCACCCGCTACACGAGCGGCTGCGCGGACAGCTGATGCTGGCTTTGTACCGCTCGGGCCGCCAAGCCGAAGCGCTCGCCGTCTACCGGGAGGGCCGGGTCCTGCTCCGGGAGGAACATGGGCTTGACCCGGGTCCGCAGCTGCAAGAGCTCGAGCGGGCCGTGCTGCGGCAGGACCCGGCGCTCGCGGCTCCTTCGGCCCGCGCACCTAGTAGGCCGCCCGCGGCCCGAGCACATCCCATCACCCCAGCCAAAGCGGCAAGCACGCCGCGCCGCTGGGTTGCTCTCACCGTGCTGGTGGTTGCCGCAGTCCTCCTCATTGCCGTGGGTCTCACGCAGTGGGTTGGCGCCCCGCGCGGCAGCGGCGGCCTGGTTAAAGGGAACGCCGTGGTCACCGTGGACACCGCCAGCGGGCTCACCTCGGCCCCGATTGTGCTGAACGCGCGGCCAGCCGCGGCCGCCTACGGTGCCGGGTCGGTCTGGATCACCACGCCGGGTGCCGCAGCGGTCCTGCGGGTCGATCCCGCTTCGCGTGCTATTAGGCAGACCGTCGCGGTTGGCGGCGGCCCGGATGCGGTTGCGGCTGGCGCTGGCGCGGTCTGGGTGGCCAACTACCTGGACGGCACGATCTCGCGCATCGACCCCGGAACAGATGGTGTCGTCCAGACGATCCGGGTCGGCAGCGGGCCGAGCGCGGTCGCCGTCGGCACCCACACCGTGTGGGTCGCCAACACGCTCGGCTCGAGCGTTACCCGCATCGCCGCGGGTACCGGAGTCGTCTTGTCCACCACGCCGATCGGCACCCGCCCCGCCGCGCTGGCAGTCGGCGCTGGCGCGAGCTGGGTCGCAAGCGAGTCAGATGATCGGGTACTGCGTCTGGATCCGGCGACGGGCAAGGTGCAGGCGGCCATCCCGGTCGGAACCGGGCCTGCCGCCATAACCGTCAGCGGCGGCGCGGTATGGGTGGCCAACCGCCTGGACGGAACCATCTCCCGGATCGACCCACGCCGTGACGTGGTGACCGACACGGTCGCCGTCGGAGACGGGCCCAGCGGCATAGCCTCCGCCTCGGACTTTCTGTGGGTCAGCAACGAGCTCGCCGGAACGCTGACCGAGGTCGATCCCCAAACGGTGAGGGTCATCCGGACACTGCGGCTCGGTGGGCGCCCGCAGGCGCTGACCGCTGCGGGAGGAAGACTGTTCGCAGGCGTAGCCGCGGCCGGCGCGGCCCACCGCGGCGGGACGCTCACCTTGCTGAAGCAAGATCCGGAGTTCGACTCCCTCGACCCCGCGACCCTGATCTCGCTGACGCCGACGCAATTGCTTGGGCTGACCAACGACGGGCTGGTGACGCTGAACCATGCCGGTGGCGCTGCGGGGCTGCAGATAGTGCCCGATCTGGCGGTCTCGCTCCCGGCGCCTACCGATGGCGGAACGACCTACAGTTTCGACCTGCGCCCGGGCATCCGGTATTCGACCGGCCGGCCGGTCGAGGCGCGCGACTTCCGCTATGCGCTCGAGCGCGTGTTCCGCCTCGACTCGCCGGCCGCCTACTTCTACCGGGGCATCGTCGGCGCGGACGGCTGTCAGGCGCGGCCCAAGGCGTGTGACCTGTCGAGCGGGATCGTCACCGACGAGGCCACCCGCAGGGTCACCTTCCACCTGAGCGCACCCGACCCCGACTTCCTCGACAAGCTCGCTCTCCCCTACGCCTACGCCGTGCCCGACGGGAGCGTGCCGCGAGAAGCGGTGCGCAAGCCGCTGCCCGCGACCGGCCCGTACGTGATCGCGAGCTACCGGCCCGGGCACGAGCTGAAGCTGGTCCGCAACCCGCGATTCCATGAATGGTCGAACGCGGCACAACCCGACGGCTACCCCGATGCGATCGTGTGGAAGCTCGGGGCCCGGCTCGACGACGCGCTGACCGCGATCGAGCGCGGACGCGCCGACTGGGTCCTCAACTATGGGCCGCTGCCGCCCGAACGCCGCCGCCAGATCATGACCCAGTACGCCAGCCAGGCACATGCTGAGCTGGTGCCACTGACCTACTACTACTTCATGAACACCCGCGCGCCCCCGTTCAACGACGTGCGCGTGCGGCGGGCACTCAACTACGCTCTCGACCGGACGGCCCTTGCGCGCATCTACCACGCCCGCCCGGCCTGCCAGGTAGTGCCGCCGCAAATGCCCGGTTACAGCCCCTACTGCCCCTACACGAGGCACCCAGGAGCGGACGGCGGCTGGGGGGCACCCGACCTCGCCACCGCCAGACGGCTGATAGCAGCGTCTGGGACCAGGGGCATGCGGGTCAAAGTCATCAGCGACCTGCGCACTCCCGACCTTTCGTTCATCGTGGCGCTGCTCCGCAAGTTCGGGTACCGCGCATCGCCGTGGATCGTCCCAGGCCGCCGCTACGGGCTGACCATCAGCGACTCCCGCAACCGGGTGCAGATCGGCAGCGGCGGCTGGGGCACCGACTACCCCGCAGCATCCGACTTCTTCGACGTCAAATTCAGCTGTCACGTCTACCGCCCCGCCAGCCCGTTCAACAACAACGACTCCGAATTCTGCAACCGGCGAATCGAGGCCGAGGCCAACCACGCGCGCCTGCTCGAGCTGACCGACCCGCCCGCCGCGAACCGGGCGTGGGAACACGTCTACCGCGACATCATCAACCAGGCGCCTTGGCTCCCGACCGTCACCCCAACCTGGACCGACTTCCTCTCAAAACGGGCCGGCAACTACCAGTTCCACCCGCTGTGGGGCATCCTGATCGACCAACTCTGGGTCCGGTGACAATGACAAGCAGAGACGTCAACCGTCGTCTTCGACGCCTGCCTTACGAGGTCGGGACCAGGCGAACCTGACATGGCGGATACCCGCTTCCTCGCAAGGGCAGGACCCGCCAGGGCGCCCACTGGGTTACGGCGTAGGTGAAGCACAGAACTACCTTTCGGTGCGGCACCAGCGGGCGTGCCGGGCGTCATCGGCGCTGCGGCGGGTGCTCAGTTCCCCAGTGCGCCGGGATCGGCGGGGACGTCGACGGCGTGCTCGGTAAGCACTGCGAGGGGCACGATCTCAAGCGCCCGTTCATGAGTAGAGGCCAGGACCACGGGGGCAGCGGCGCCATCGTGATGAGCCCGCAGCCAGTTTCCTGCCGTGACGCACCAGCGGTCCCCCGGCACCAGCCCAGGGAACTGGAACTGAGGAACCGGGGTCGTCAGATCGTTGCCGATGCGGCGCTGGTGCTCGAGGAATTCAGCGGTCACCACGGCGCAGATCGTGTGGCTTCCCCGGTCTTGTGGCCCGGTGCGACAGCACCCATCACGGTAGAAGCCGGTGACCGGGTCGGTGCCACATGGCTCCAGTTCACCACCGACCACATTGCGATCACCCATAGGGGCAGTATCCGCACCTTGCGGCGCGCCCGGCAAGCATCTGCCCGCTCCTGCGTGGCCCGGCCGCCCGGCATCCGCCGGTCACGGCAGGAGCCGATGGTGCAGGCATGCGGGCCCCCGCAGCAGGCGTGCCCCGGCTGTGGACTGTCCCGCGGGCCGGGAAGGCGGGGCAGAATCGATGGTGTGAGCGTGCAACTGAACCACACCATCGTCTCCTGCCGTGACCAGCAGCGCTCCGCAGCGTTCCTGACCGGGATCCTCGGCCTGTCGGCGGCTACCCGCTTCGGGCACTTCCTCGTCGTCGAGGCCGACAATGGCGTCTCGCTGGATTTCGCCGAGACCACCGGGGAGATCGCGTCCCAGCATTATGCGTTTCTGGTGAGCGAGGACGAGTTCGACGCCGCGTTCG
>WNGM01000293.1_pt1 | contig 39943 bp, 63 predicted proteins | sample 5400571 | NCBI WGS metagenome assembly WNGM01 (sample SAMN13153378, study PRJNA577476) | soil metagenome | isolation source: 100 cm soil or saprolite under Garry oak tree replicate 2 | place: USA:California | collected 2016-06-15 | reverse complement strand
CTCGGGCATCCTTGGAGCTTTTCAAAAAGGTGGGCTCAAGGGTGCGCTAGAGCAATTCATAGCCCCCGAAGCCGTCGAGCCTGCGATTGAGTCGCTAGCTCATGCGTTCAAATCCATAGGCGACGCGTTCGGCAAAATTAGCTCGACCATCGGCTCGGCCCTCAAGGGTCCGCTACGGTTCGTGCTCGGCCCGGACGCTATCAACCTGTGGGAAAACCTCGACGGCGTGCTTGTCGCCATAGCGGCCGTGGTGGGAGGAATTCTTACGGCGGCGTTCGCAGCCCTAGCCATTACGGTCATCGCGGCTACGTGGCCGCTGTTGCTCATAGGAGCGGGCGTCGGACTCGTGGCGCTCGCCGCGTATGAGCTTTACAAACATTGGGGCACCGTAATGACGGTCCTTAAGCCGTTTACCGATATCGTCGGCCCGAAGCTCAACGAGTTATGGGTCGCTCTACAGCCCGCACTCGCACAGGTACAAGCTAGCCTCGGCCCGATCGGTACCGAGTTTCATGCCGCGTTCGAGGAATGGAAGCCGACCCTTGAGTGGATCGGACAAGCGATTCTGACATTCCTTGGGGGCTCCGTCGGCGCTCTAATCGACACGCTCAAGGTAGGGATTCCGTTCGCTATCAGCTTCGCAATCATGGCGATACACAACCTTGCCAAGTTGCTCGATGGCGTCGGCGCTCTATTGCGCGGCGATTGGGGTAAGGCTTGGACTGACTTTCGGTGGATCATCGAGAACACGTTTCAGTCGATCGCCAGAATCCACATTCCGTTACCGCACTTTTCTATGCATGGCGGCTTCGACCCGGTGCAATGGGCACAGGGCCGAGGTTTACCCGGACTCGATGTGTCTTGGTACGACAAGGGCGGTATCTTCGGCGGCCCGAGCGTTATCGGCGTTGGAGAGAAACGGCCCGAAGTCGTCGGCGCTCTTAGCGACATGGTGCCGCTACTCGTGCGAGCGTTCCGCGAGGCTCAGGGCGACTCGATTTCACAACAGACGCGAAGCCTTATTAACGGCATCGGTCCTCGTAGCGTTCCGGTTCGCGGAAATACCGATGACCTATTGGGCGCTCTCTACGCGCTTATGTCAGAGGCCGAAGCGCGACGATCGCGCGGCGGACAGGGGTACTTAGGAAATGTCTAACTTCAAGTTCGGCGGATTGCCCGTACCCGGCTCTGGCATCGTCCTCCCACAGCTAGACCTTAACGACCGGCTCATTTGGCGTATCAAGTCTTTTTCACCACGACTTGCGACGACCATCGAGACGGTCCGGCAAAACTGGCGCGGGGAATCTTCGCGGCTCGCGGGCGATCGAAGCCCCCTCACCCTTGAGATTGGCTTTCAGTTTGACGAGGCCGCGGCCGCTCGCGTCCTGGCGCTCGACCAAGCGAAGTTTTCGCAGTCGGGCGAGCAATGGCTACAGATCAACGCTACGCAGCGCGTCCTAGTCGAGTACGTGAACATCGCGCCAGCGGTCGAGCGGCGCGGCTTAGGTACCAAGCTCTACGGCGGAATGTTGACCTTCCTAGCCCGCAAGGGCTATGCGGAGGACATAGCCGCTTCGAGCCTGTCGGCTGTCGCTCTTGCCGGGTCAACCGGCGCGGGCACGAATACCAACTTCAACCTAGCGTATGCGGGCTCGGTTCGTACGCGGCCCGTTTGGACGTTGGACATACCGAACACAAACCTCGTCACGATAACGAGCTTCAAGCTGCAAAACACACTCAGCTTGGAAGTGCTCACGCTGAACTTTAGTCCGGCACTCGCGGCTAGCACGCATTGGGTTCTGACGATAGATACCGACGCGTACAAAATCCGCGATGCAGCGTTGACCAACTACGACCCGGTGGGCAGCTTTCCGAAGCTCTACCCACCGGCCGGAACGACGAACACCTTTACGGCGACGGTCGTTACCGGGTCCGGCACCTCAACCGGCGTCACTTTGAGCGCGGCATATACAAATCGTTGGGAGGTTCAGGCTTAGCCCTGATCCTCTCGGTTGGGAGGGTCCACGCTTGCCTAGCAGTATCGAAACCGGACAGACGCTACCGATCATTGGTCATCTATATGACTACACGGGCGCGGCTGCGACGTTTAAACAGAGCTTCAAGCTACTGAACACTCCCGCCCCCAATCTCTCGATAAACGGACAGGGTGCCTCGGCCATCGTCCTAGAGCTTGAGGCTCCCTTGTCCGGCGGTAACGCCGCACCCGCGAAGGGCGACATTGTGACGCTCACGCAGGACGGCGGCGATGGTTCGGTCATCTTCAAGGGCATATTCGAGGACGACCCCGACATGCGCGGCGACATGAACGCGCATGAGCTTCTAGTTAACCCGGTTGGGGTTCAGCTAGGCGATACGCCTTTCGAGACGAACTACACCTCCGCGACCGACACGGGCCAGATTGCGCGCGACATTGTGACTGCGTGCCCGAACCTGACCTATGACGTTACGAGCATCCCGCTCAGCGGCGTTACGGTCATCTTCGACTTTTCCGGGCAGTCGTTCACTTGCCTTACGGCTCTTGACGAACTCCGCAAAATGTCGAGCGTCAATCACTACTATTGGCCGGACACGGCCGGTAAGGTGACGTTCAAGGCTGCGAACATGGCCGCCCCGTCTACTCATACGGTCATGGTCGCGCCACAGACGAGCGCACGCAAGCGAACCGCGCCAGTCTCCAAGCGAAAGAACATCATTAAGGGTTGGGGCGCGGTCCTGGCAAACGCCACGAGCCCGATTACTCGCACCTACGACAACTCAGCGGGTAGCCCGCTCGGAAAGCGGCGACTCGTGCCGGACCTCACGTACCCGAAGCTCACCGACGCGACGACGCTACAGAGCATCGTTAACATCGTTGGCTCGGCGCTCGACCGTCAGATAGTCTCGATCGAGCTTGACGTAGTGAACTACGCGACTCGGATTCAGCCGGGCGACACGCTCCGCTATTTCGAGGAAGCGGTAAACGAGCAACCGGAATCAGCCGTCGGAACGGGCGCAGCGTCGCCAACGTATGTCGTGCTGTCCGCTCAGCCTTACGGCCCGGTACAACATGTCGTAGCGTCCGACACGCCGATAACGCTCGACAGCCTCAAGTATCTGATCGACGGCATGATCGCGCGCTCGTCGGTCGTTGCGACCGGCTCGGTTCCGGCGGGCTCGGTTTCAACGATCACGCCCGGCATGATGGGCACGGGGATACCTTCGACGCCCGCAGCGCCGACGACTTCGAGCGCGATCGACCAACTAGCACAGGCGAACAACGCGACCGTTACGGTTTCGTGGCTTGCGAATCCTCCCGGCGACCTCGTGGGCAACTACCGCGTTCGATGGCGGAAGGGTGCCGTTCCACACACCTACGTTGACGCGGCGGGCGGCAACCTGTCGCTTACCGTCCACGGGCTCATACCGGGCACGAGCTACGGCTTTTCCGTGGCGGCCGTCAACAGCCTTAGCAACGTCGGCGCTTGGTCGAGCGAGACGACGCAGGTAACAGCGGTCGATGTGGCTGCACCCGCGACGCCGACCGGCCTAAGCGCGATCAAGTCGCCACGAGGCGCGCTTGTTTCGTGGAACGGCAACACCGAAGCTGACCTCAAGGGCTATCAGTTACAGGTAAGTCTCGGTGGCGCGGGTTTCGTGCTCGTCACGCCGGACCCATCGCTTACTACGTCCCTGGCATATGTCGCGCCTACGGCTACGCCGTTCGGTACGACTCTAGCGTTTCAGGTTCGCGCGGTCGATTGGTCCGGCAATGTGTCGGCGTGGACAGCTAGCTCGAACGCAAGCACCGATTCCGTTTTCACTTCGGACGTTTCGCAGTCAATCCTTGGTTCGTCATCCGTGGCAAATCCCGGTTTCGAGGACGTGCAAGCCAACGGCCTACCGGCTAGTTGGTCTAAGGACTTCGAGGGGGCTTCCGGCTCTGTCACGCAGGACACGAGCAACGCCTTTAACGGCGCGGCAGCCCTGGCGATCGGAGCGACTACGATTCAACAGGAATCGGCCGCCTCGCAAGGGTTCGCGGTTTCGCCGGGGGATATTTGGTATTTCTCGGTTTGGGCGAAAGCCTCCGTCAACACCAGCGCGGGATTCTATTTCCGCATCCTGACCGGCACTACTCAAAACTTCGCTCGTGGCGACGCAGGAGTAGCCCTTACGGATATCGTCGGTAACGTTGGGCTGTCAACCTCATATCAGAAGTTTGAGGGTAAGGTCACAATTCCGGCCGGGGCTTCGTGGTGCCGGGTGGCGCTCTATAACTACCAACCTAGCGCGACCAATACGACTTATTGCGATGACGTAATAGCGATCAAGTCAATCGGTACCGCGATGATCCAGAACCTCGCGGTGACAAACGCGCAGATCGCAAACATGGTCGTTGACAAGCTGCTAGCCGGAAACCTCACCGTTTTCGGATTACTCACGACCGGCGGCCTACGGACTGCGGCGTCCGGTGCGCGGGCTTCGATCGACTCGTCAGGCTTCAAGGTCTTTGACGGGTCGGCTACTGATTGGGGCGGCGGCGCGGGCGTCGTGTTCAGCGCCGACAACGCCGGTAACGTGTTCGCTAAGGGCACGATCGCCGCAAGCAACGTCTACGGCTCGACGGTCGCAACTAGCGCGAGCGTCGGCACGACGGGTAATGCAGGCTTCAAGCTAAGCGGCGCGTTTCTCGACTTTTTCACCATCGGATCGACACCCGAAGGGATGCGCTACTACTACGCTCCCAACGGCTCGACGGCCTTTACTTTGGCCGGACAGCTTGCAGCCAACTCAATGGACTTGGGGTTATTTGGTGCGGCGGTTTCAAAGATCGGCCTTCAAATCACGAACTTTATTGCACTAGAGGCCGTCACTACCGACACAGGCAACGGGGCCAGAGGGTTCGTTTCGACTCAATACTCCAACACCACTAGCGAGGCCCAATTCGCGGGGCGAAAGGCGCGCGGCACGCAAGCGTCGCCCGTTTCTGTCAACAACGGCGACTTGATAATGGCGATATACCCGGTCGGCTATGACGGCTCGCATTGGTGGGAAGTCGGATGGATGGGATGGATCGTTAATGGCACCGTTGCGGCGAACACTATCCCCGCCGATTTCGTCATCTTCACCGGAGCCATTGGTAGCAACGTTACCGAATCGTTCCGACTCGACAGTAAGGGCCATTTGGGGTTGTTCTACACGCTTGGCGGGCCAACGCTCGGAGCCCTGCAAGCCGGTATCGCCAGTCAGTCCATAACGGGATCGGACAACGCGATGACGGTTCAGACCACCGTAGGCGGCGCGGCCGTCGGAGCCTTTACGGCAATGGCGATCGTGAACTACTTTTCGGCCTACACGCAGGTTCCGCGACATGGGTATGCAAACGTTCCGACTATTGGAGGGGCTGTGGCACCGATCTACTTCACACCCGACACCACGACCACTTTTACGATTCACACACATACCGGCCTTGTGGCGACGGCACAAAACGCCTACTCGGTCATAACGATTGGAAACTAAACGTGTCTTGGCCTAACTCGCAGCACACAAGGGGCTCGGACGGCAAGGTCCGAGCCCTTACCTCGTCCGACCCGCAATGGCGACCCGTACCGGGACAGGTGGGCGTCTATATGCACGACGATGACCCCGGCCATAAGGTCGAAGTGATCGCGTATAGCTGTCCCGTCTGTTTCGAGAGCAAGACCACATACCACTCGCTAGTGCACGCGACCCCGGAGGGCCGCAAAGTGCATGCCACATGCCAAGGGTGTGACATGCCCATGACAGTAGTTACGGAGCGCGAGACAACCGGACGCCCGAAGTTTCTTAAGCGTCCCGGCGGCGGATTCAAGGTATAGGAGCACGAATGATCGAGCTAAGCGAAATCGAACAGCAAGTCATCGACTCGGTAGCCGCCGACGCGCACCGCGCACTAGCCGAACACCAACAGGCACAGGTGGCCGCTCAACAGAAATACGAGGCATTAATCGGCATGAGTACCGCCGCTAACAAGGTGATTCGGGCGCTACTCGTCCTCAAGACCCTGAACCCGGACGCGCACGAGTGGAAAGTTGACCCCGAAACCGGGCGCGTGACGATTAACCCTAAAGCTCAACCCGTGCCGGAGCATGGGTAAGCAACCGCCAGTAGGCGAACGTGTAGCCGCAGTCGAGACGGAAGTAAAGAACGTCAAGCGCAGCATTGACGCCCTGGCTGATACGGTCAAAGTCGGCATGAGAGAGCTACGCGAGGAACTACAGACACAGAGCCTCAACGGTCGGACGGAGCGCGCTAAGGCGCTCGTGGACGACGTAGGCGACGACGAGAGCCGCGAGACATTGCGGGAAATGGTCCGCAATCACGACCGGCGGGCTTGGCTCGCGCGGCCGGTCCTTCGGTGGATCGGGGCGGGCGGCCTAGTCGTCCTCGGCGGTATCGTCGGCAAACTTCTAGGCGCGTAGCGAGCTACCGCACGTTGCGGTAGAGTACCGGGCTGTCGTTGGATCACTACAACGGAGGTAGGCTATTGGCTGACGCGACCGCACCAAGCGGTAAGCACGCGTTTAACGCAGCAAGCGAGACGACGCTTCGACGTGCGCTCGACGTGAGCAATCAACGGGGAGGGGAATACCTCGACTCGTGGCATGTTGACAATCAAGTCTCGACGTTCATAGATCACGTACTCGGGCTACTCGGCCAGGACGCCCTGGCCCGCATACCGGCCGGGCGGGTACGCGAGTTTAAACGCCTCGTCATGGTCGCGTCCCTCATCGACGTGAAGGATTCGCGCATGGGCGGACCGTGGAAGCTCGATACCGTAGACGACGGGATCAATTACCGAGGCGCGTTCGCAACGTGGCGCGAGGAATTCGCGGGATTCGTTGAGCGCACAAAGTCCAGAGTCAAATCGGTTCTGCACGCGGACCACTTGTCGAGCTAGTGGAGCTAATCCGACACCGAATCGCGCTACCGAAGCGCGACGCAGTAATCAAGGTCTACCCGGTTAGCGACACGCACCTATGTAGCCCGGAGAGCGACGAGGCCGAAGTACGGCGCACCGTCGAGCTTATCCGTACTGACCCGCTCGCCTATTGGGGGCACGGCGGCGACATAACGGACTGCATCCTACCGGGTGATCCTCGGTGGAACCTCCGCGCAATCGACCTTCGGCAATTCCGCGACAAGAAAGGGAACCTCGACTTAGCCGACCTCGCAAGTTGGCAGGTTGACAAGGCTGATGAGATTTTCTGGCCGATCGCCCACAAGTGTTGGTGGCTGCAAGAGGGCAATCACGAGCAAGCGATGTACACGCACTACCACACACATCTTGTCAATCAGCTAATCAAGCGTTGGCGAGAGCGCGGCGTCGAGGTACCGTACGGCGGACAAACGGCGTTCGTCCGTCTCGACTTCGCATGGAATCACGAGACGACTACCAAGTACGTGTTCATTGAGCATGGCGCGACCGGCGGCGGCACCGACGGCAACGGCGTGAATAACTTTCAGCAACGACTAGCGAACATGGACGCCGACCTTTACTTCAAGGGCCACGTTCACAAGCGGATGGTGCTTCCGCCCGCGATCCAACTGTCTTGGGGCGCAAAAAAAATCACCAAACGTTTTCGGGTCATGGCATTGACCGGCGCGTATCTCAAGTCGTACAGCCGAGGCGGGACTCCGGCCTACGCAGAGCGCGCGGCGTACAGGCCCATAACGATCGGCGGCGTTGTCGCTCTGATTCAGCCGAGTACCGGCTACATCGACGCAATGAACATCGAGGCTTTGGCCTTGGCGCAAGGGAGGTAGGTACGTTGATTATCGACGTAAGCCAATGGCAAGGCTCGATCGACTGGCAGGCCGTGAAAGGGGCGGGCATTACCCGAGCCGTCGCCAAGGCGACAGAGGGAATCGGGTTCACCGATCCCAACTTCCACGCTAACTGGCAAGCGATGGCGGCCGCAGGGATGCCGCGCGGCGCATATCACTTTGCGCGGCCGGACACCGGCAACGACCCCATAGCCGAAGCCGATTGGTTCCTATCGGTCGTACAGCTTGCCCCCGGCGATTGGCTCGCTGACGATTACGAGGTAGTCGGCGGCGGCGCGGCGTGGAACCTAGCGTTTCTCGGCCGTATCAAAGTTCAAACCGGCATTTCGTCGCTGTTCTACTCGAACTACTCGGGCTGTAGTCGGGTAGCGAGCGGCGGCGCGGCGATGGCCGCCTACGCGCTTTGGTTGGCATATCCGGGCACCCCTGGCAGCCCACCGCAGGTACCGCCCCCGTGGTCGTCCATAGCTCTTTGGCAGTACGGCACCGGGACGATTCCGGGCATATCCGGCCGCGTTGACGAAGATACCCCTTTAAGTCTGTTCGGCGGCACGCTCGGCCAAATGGGAATGACCGGCACCACACATTCGGAGGATTCAAATTTGTCAATACTCGCGCACCCGACCGAACTTAACCGCTTCGACGTGCTCGTAATCGCGTCGGACGGCTTGAATGTCATTCACGGTTGGGGTACATCCGACGCACTCAGGAACGGCACGGCCCCTTGGCAAAATTGGGGCGGTCCTCCCGGTGGGGGAACATGGGCGGCCGGGTCTCTTAGCGCATCCTACTCAAACAATCCCGATATCAGGATCATCTTTACTTGTATGCGCGCAAGTGACGGATGGGTCTTTGTAAAAGAGATTGCGAACAGCGGAGTAGTCGTTAGGGATTGGATGCCGCTTCAACAAACGGAAGTCGGGGCGTTGTATCCGATTAACGCACTTTTGGCCCCGAATGTGACGCCCGACGTTGACGTGGCACCGTTCGACCCCGCCCCGCTCAAGGCCGAAATCGACGGCGCGGTTAGCACGGCGGCTAGTGCACAGGCGGCCGCGAATGCGGCACAGGCAAACGCTAACGCGGCTCTCGCGGCGGCTCAGGCGGCGGCTCAGGTTGCCGCAGGCGCGGCCGATGCCGTGAACAAGATTCACATTCCAACGACCGCCACTATCGACGGTCCTATCCCTGTGAGGCTCACTTAATGGCAATCGACCCTACTAACGCACAGACCCGAACCGACCTCGACGCCCTCATGGCGAAGGTTGCCGAACTACTCGCTAAGGGAGACGGGATCGAGCCCGGCTTCCTCACGACCGAGTTTTGGCTCATGGTGCTCGCCCTGGCCGCCGACTTGGCCGGACCGTACGTCGGTCTTAGCCTGTCGTCAGACGAGCGCATGTACACCGCCGCCGGACTCGTGAGCGTCTACGGCGCGTTTCGCGCATGGCGCAAGCGTGGCGGTCCCGCCAAGCTCTACGCCGACCTACTCGCCCGGCTCGCCGAAATCCGTGGAGCGCACGCCTCGGCGTAACACGACCTCGACCCTAGCCCCCGGTTCGCTGTCTTACGACGGTTGAGCCGGGGGCTTTTCGCGTCCGTTTAAACTATTGACACGCGCCAATCCTTGCGTTTAAACTACTGACATACGACAACGGATTACCAAGGGGAGGGCGTATGGCCTACTTCACAGTCGAGACGATCGTTGAGGGCGCGTTACAGGACAGCCAAACCTTTTACGAGGGTGAGGACAAGATGCGCCAATACCTACTCAAAGTCGAAGCCGACGCCAAGGCGGACGGGCTGCGGACTGAGGTTTACGTCCTCTACCACGACCACGACGAGTCGGTCGAGTGTGAGTGCGCGCAGTACGTCACGGATCACCGTCCCGAGTTCAGCTACAACACGGAGGGCATGTAATGGCAGCCAAGCAGACGCGCGAGCAATGGCTCGACGCCATGACGAAAGCCCTTCGCCCGAAGTTCAAGGCGGCGGGCGTCGAAATCCCGGCTAAGGTCCGCGTCTCGTGCGCGTGGCCGTCTGAGGGCGCGCTCGCCCGCAAGCATCGCCGCGTCGGCGAGTGTTGGCCCGCCACGGCGTCGGCCGACAAACGGGTCGAGATTTTCATATCGCCGACCGAGCACGAGGGCGTCAGGGTTGCCGGAATCCTCGTCCACGAGTTGATCCATGCGGCGCGGCCGGACGCCTCGCACGGCCCGAAGTTCAAGGCGGCGATGGGGCCGCTCGGATTGACGGGTAAGGCGACGGCGACGACCGAATCTCAGGCGCTCAAGGACGATCTAGCGCGGCTCATTAAGCGGATCGGCAAGTACCCGCACTCGCCGCTCAAGCTCGCCGGACAGCGCACCAAGACGCAGACGACTCGGCTACTCAAGATCGAGTGTCCCGAGTGCGGCTACACAGCCCGCACGACCGCAAAGTGGCTAGAAGTGGGATTACCTACCTGTCCGTGCGGTATGCTAATGGAGACGAAATGAGCAACATACTCGCCGCCCTTATGGCCGCCGTCCTCATGTGGGTAGCCGCTCACCCGGTCGCTATCGAAGCTCCAAAGCCCTTGAGGGCTCCGGCTCCGGCGCATGTTTCGGCACCCGCGACAATCCCGCCGCCCTGGCCGACCAATCCGGTATGTCCGACACCATCGGCCGCCTCGTCGGCTCGGGTGTGCATCGTCTAGGAAGCCCGCCACAGCGCAACAGAACCGCCCGGCACTCACCGGGCGGTTTTCGTTTTCTCGGGGCGTTACTGGTTCTCGATCGCCTTAGCCCGGCGTTTCCTTACCTCCCTTGGGATAGCATGCCGACCCGGTGTCCGGTCCCATGAATTTAGCCACCGTTCTATGTCGGATCGTCGCCACAGTCGCCCGGTGACTAAGAGAGCGATGGGGAGCGGGAAGTCGGGCCGTTGCGCGAGCTTGAACGCCCGTTGCCGGGTAACGCCCGCCATGTGTCCAATCTCGTTTAGGCCAACAAGATCGAGCATACGACGCGGCGGCATTGGCGGCCAGTCTATAGGTCGTGCGAGGGCCATTGACGGGGAGGTTAGGCTAACGGTTGACGCGTCGCAATGGGTAATCCGTTGGCGTCCCGCAACCGGCTTAGCGGCTGCGGCCCATGTGGACTCGTGGGCCACAGTCGCTAACCGTACCGGAGGCGCGGCGCAAGACCGTCGAGGCCGGGCCATCCGCGCAGCCGCTCCCCTACCTCGGCCGCCACGTCGGCGCGAGGCCACGCCTCAACGATCCGGCCGCCCCGCACGTCGAGCACGGCGAACAGGTTAGACAGCAGAGCCCGCCGGATAACCGGGTCGTCCCGATCCCAAGCCTCTACGAGCCCCGCTACGGCAAGGCGCGGTAGGCTAAGCCTGTCCGTATCGGCTACCTCCGCACGGAGCGCCAAGAGCCGCCCTCGTTTGTCGTGGTAGTCCTCCGCGCTGATATCGCCCCACTCGAATCGCTGTCCGACGCGCTCTAGGCTCGCGTCAAGCTGTGCGAGCGCGTCCGGCGGGCGGCTAGGGCGATCTAGCAGAGCGTCCCGCGTGGGGCCTAGGTCCGGCCAGTCGGCCGCGGCTTCGAGCCACGACATGAGCGAGCGACCCCACGGCAAGAGACGGTCCTCGCGCAAGGCTTGACCACAGCCGACCGCATCGCCCAAGGACCGGCAACGGTAGTACGTGAGCCCGTCTTGGCTGTGGGCATACAGACGGACACCGCAGTCGGCGCATCGGAGCAAGCCTTGGAACGCGTATTGTCGCCGTCCCGATCGGCCGCCGCCGCCCCGGTAGTGCGTGGCTATGACGCGCTGCACGGCGTCGAACGTCTCACGCGGCACGAGGGGCGGCCACCGACCGGGCACAAGCGCGGCGTGCCCCTTACGGCCGTCGGCGGGCATCATGCCGACATAAACAGGGCTGCGGAGAATCGACGCGAGCGTATCGGCTCGCCACCCGGCGGTAAAGTGCGGAGGCCGCACGCCCTCGGCGTTTAAACGCTTAACTAACGATAGGGACGTGTAGCGACCGGAGGCATACTCGGCGAATACTCGCTCGACTACCGGAGCCCATTCCGGGTCTAGCTCGATGCGCTGCGTTTGCCCCTCGATGATCCGCCGGTACCCGAACGGAACCTTACTCACCATTTCGCCGCGTGTGATTTGATAGCGCATCGCGTCGCGGGTTTTCTCGCCCGCCATGCGGCGCTCTAGCTCGTGCGCTGCGGCGAGCGTCGTATAGGTGAAGCCGCCTACGGCTGTACGGTCGAAGGAACCTTTAACAAAGACGACCCTTATTAAAGGTTGTTGCTCCATGAGCGCATAGAACGCGAGCGCGTCGGCCGTGTTGCGGAACGCTCGGGACTGATCGAGCGCGGCGACGACTGCGACCCCGCCGGACTTGACCCGCTCTAACAGGGCGAGTAGACCGGCCCGCTTGCGAGTCGAGCCGCCGGACAAGTCAAGGTCACGGTAGACCTCGACGGCCGCGCATGCCCTGACAGCCGGTAGGGCTCGGCATTGCGCCTCTTGATCCTCCGGCGATACCGTGCGGTCATAGTCCTTGTGGCGGCTCTGGCGGACATAGACGACCGCTGTTTGCGGTAGAGTACCGGCCATGCCGATAGACGACCGCGAGCTAAGCCCGCTCTTATTGGGTTTTGCGCGCATCCTGGCCGATGCCTCTAAGCCCCGGCTAGTTGAAGCGCAAGCGCCGCGCGTATCGCGTCGTCAACCGGCCCCGGATAGTCAACGCCAAAGAGCGCAGAGCCGATAAACAGGACGGGTGATACGAAACTTAACAGCCGAGGGGCGGTCCCTTCAAGTAGCTGTCTCGCTCGTTCCATTAGGGCGATCGGGTTAGAGAGTAGTCCGCGCAGATTATCGACCGCAATTTGTAGCCTAGCCACGTCGTCGGCGGTGACTTCCTCGAATTGGTGAACGGGCGGGAGTACAACGAGCTTGGGTTTGGCCACGGGATAGTCTCCACCTCAACTTACGCGGTTTTCTAACGGCGACTGCCTGATGTTAAGTGAAGCCCAACCCGAAGTGTTGCTATCTGTCAACTCTTTTTGGCGTCGGCTGTGGCGAAACATTCCAATAAGCAACGGTTATTTGTTAACTCTTTTTGCCCGGCACCGCAAAAAGCTTTGCGCGCTGCCTCGGCGTTAAGCCCCCCGTGACGTGCTCAAGGTCGCGGATCAATTTGTCTACGCTCGTAATGCGCTCGCTCTCGGCTGCGAATAGCTCGGCCGGGTCCATGCGTGCGACTTCGGCGGCGGCCAGGACGACGGCCGCCGGGACGGATCGCTTACCAAGCTCCCAATCAGACACGGCCGACTGCGATAGAGCCGCGAGGCCGAGGCGTCGCGCAACGGACTTACCGAAATCGCCCTGTGCCGCGTCAGTCGCTACGCGGGCGCGCTTGACTAGTAATCCGGCTGTCCTGTTTTGTGAGGACGCCGCGATTCGCTTGTCCGGGTCAATCTTGATTGGCATTTCTCTTTTACCTCCGCCGTTTGGATAGCCCCCCTATCCTACTGTGCCGTACCGCAAGTCGCAATCGGCGACGCCATTATGCGGTACTCAACGCCAAAACACACGTCTAAATAAGACTTCACAGAGAGTCGCCGTTATGACTTGACAGGAGTACCGCAATTTGCGGTAGAGTACCGCACTAGGCGGCCGACGATCGAGCGGCTACCACCGATGCAGGCAACGCACTAACCCCCCGGAGGAAGTACCGATATGCCGCGACAATGCCCCGACGCTCCCGTCTCCCTCTGCGACCACGCGCTCGACTTCGAGATAGAGGACGACTACAACCGCCGACGGGCCGCCGAGGCTGCAAGTCCGCGTCGCTTATGGCTCGACAAATTCCAGCGCAAGGACTCGCAGCGCAACGGCGCAGCGGCGACCCTGGCCGACCCCGAATGGGCGGGCCGTCGGCGGACGAGCAAGAGCCGCAAGGGCTTCGAGGTGGCCGCGTGATCGAGGCCATTGCGATTGCGGTACTCATCGTCGGCTACGTCGTCCTCGTCCTCATGGCGTGGGACGGAGCGAACAGCGAATGAACACCGGCCGCAGGTAGGCGGCACGGACTCGGTAAAGACCTTCACGCGGGCCGGGCGCGTGAGCGGAAAACTCGGATTCAGGGAGGTATCTGTTTGGACGCAAACGACTATCTGATGAGCGGCGGCGTCAAGTCGGCGAAGTTCGAGAAACCGGGCGCGACGATCAAGGGCGCGATCGCCCGTAAGCCCGAGCTACAGCAACAGCGCGACTTTGACAAGGGCACGCCGCTTACGTGGGACGACGGATCGGCGCGACAGCAAATCAAGGTCGTGCTGTCAACGAGCGAGAAAGACGACGAGGACGACAACGGCGAGCGCGCGATCTACCTCAAGGGCGGGATGCTCAAGGCCGTACAGGCGGCCGTTAAGGCCGCGGGCGCAAAGGGTCTTGAGGTGGGCGGAAAGCTCATCGTCAAGTACACGAAGGACGGAGAGAAAAAGGGCAAGCTCAACGCCCCGAAGCTCTACCAAGCCAAGTACGAGGCTCCCGACCCGGTGGCAGTCGCCGCAGCGGCCGAGGCCAAGCACGAGACAACACCCGAGCCGGAGGACGACGCGGACCTCAAGTTCTAGGGCGCTTTACTGCGTCTTGCGCTACCGCACTCGTGGGTAATGTGCCTGCGGGTGCGGTGCGCTCCACCTCAAACACACAAGGGAGTAGCGATGGCAAACGAACAGTACGGGCGTCGGCCGGACCATGACGGCATTTGCAAACGCTGTAAGACGGACGGGCTTGTGCGAGCCCTGGCAAGCGTTGGTACCGGCCGCACCTTCGCGTACTACAAGGCTCCGATCAAGAACAAAAAGGGCCGCGTCGTTCACCAAGCCGAGTGGGTCCATTACTGCCCTTATCACCAACGCGAAGTCGAGGCGGCGGCGTGAGCGAACGCACGTCACGTCAAGAGGCCGCAGACTTTCCGGCCCCCGGCGAGTCGGAGGCGTTCTCGCTCGACCTCGGCGACGAGGACAAGAAACCGGCGCGCCGACGCAAAAAAGACGACTTCGGCGAAAAGGTGAAAGTTCACCAACGCTACTACACGTCGGACGGAAAGATGGTGCCGGGCTCTACCACGATTCTTGGAGTCGTCGGGAAGCCGCACCTCGTCAGGTGGGCAAATAACCTCGGGCTTGAGGGTATCGACTCCGAGAAATACAAGGACGAGGCCGCCGAGACGGGTACCGCTCTGCACTACCTCGTTGAGTGCTACCTACTCGACCGCGAGCCGGACGTTAGCGACATAACGCCCGCGCAGCTTGAGCGCGCAAAGCTCGGCCTACAGGCGTTCCGCGAATGGCGCGAGGCCGAGGCACCGGACCTCAATCCGCTCGGTATCGAGCTACGGCTCGTGTCGGACAAGTACCGCTACGGCGGAACGATCGACCTCTATGCGCTCATCCGCAACAGGTACACGCTCGTTGATTACAAGACCGCCGCGAACGTCTACTTAGAGCACAAGGCGCAGGTGACCTCTTACGTTCGCTTGGCGCAGGACAACGGGCTCCGCGTGCAAGACGCGGTGATTATCCAACTACCGCGCGTCGAGGAAGCGACCTACGTACCGCACCGACTCACTCCGACTCACATGTCGCTCTATTGGCGGCTGTTCGAGTGGGCGCACGAGGGCTACGACCTACAGAAAAAGATCAAAAAGGCGGGAGCATGACCGAGGAACTTTTTGACGCCGACAAGTACGCACCCGCCGAGCCCCCGGCGCTCCGACTACCGATCGAGACGCCGCCCGAAATCGTGAAGTGGGCGAACGATGTTTACGCGGCGCTGTGGCGCTTATGCGTGAAGGGCGAGCGCGTCGAGGTGACGGCATGAAAGCGCACGTAATGGCGTGGCATGACACAGAGACAAACGACTACCGCGCGCTCGTTGACTGCGTGCGCGAGGACGAATACAGGACGCCCGGCGGCGCTGCATGCGGCGACAGCGTGGCGCATGTCGGTATGTGGGTAATGGCGATCATCGCCGACCTTGGCGTGGCCGACGAGGACGTGCATACAACGAACCTCGGCGAAATGTCCGGCCCGTCGTTCGCAGCCGTGCGCGCGAAAGCCGCACTCGTAGATATGCAAACGCAGGGGGCGATATGACCGCATTAGACGCGATCGCGCTAGCTCTACTTTTCGTCGGACCATTCGTTGTGGTCGTACTCGCGCTCATCGCTTGCCGCGAGGGATTGAGGAACGAGGTAGAGGAATGAGGTTCGCCCTCGCAATCCTCATCGTCTTGCAACTCGCCGACTTGGCGACGACCGCGTACGACCAATCGACCGGCTACGGACACGAGGGAAACCCGCTCATGGCGGCGGCCCTCGCGGGTGGCGGAATCCTGGCCCTGGCCGCAGTCAAGGCCGGAGTGATCGCTTACGCAACGGCTCTCGTCGTGTGGGTCCGCGAAGGTCGCGGGCGTCGATTTCTCGACTTCGCATTGCGGGCCGGAGCTATCGGTACCGCCTACATCGTCTACAGCAATCTCGTTGTGGGAGGACTCGTTTAAACGTGGAGACACGCACTTACATCTATACACACAGCGGAAAGAAATTCGACCCAATGGTGCCCGACGTTGACCTCATCGACATTAAGGACATAGCGCACGCGCTGTCTCTGCAATGCCGATATGCGGGCCACGTCCGAGAGTTCTACAGCGTCGCCGAGCACTCGGTCCGCGTCTCGATGGCATGTGCTAGGGGCGACGCGCTGTGGGGCTTACTTCACGACGCATCCGAGGCGTACATCCTTGACATACCGAAGCCGCTAAAAGACTTTCTCGGCACGATCTACAAAGACGCCGAAACGGTCCTCATGTCGTTTATCGCTACGCGGTTCGGTCTACGTGGCTCGGTGCCTGCATCCGTACATCGCGCCGACAAGCTCGTGCTGAACACCGAGGCTCGAGATTTGCTCCCGCCGCTGTTCAACGACCCGCATTGGATCGACAAGAGCAACGTACAGAGTTACACGATTCGGCCCCTCGGCCCTGCGGCCGCGGAGCGTTGGTTTCTTGAGCGGTACCGCGAGCTTACGAAAGTCAAGGCGGCGGCGTAGATGGCACAGCACAACCTAGACCTTGACACGCTAGGCCAGACGCTACGTAACGAGGCCCAAGCGATCCGCGAAACTCTCGTGACGATAGAGGACCACGAGTTAGTGGCGAATCGGCTACGCCTAATCGCGAACAGGCTTGAGGCTTACGCCGATAAGGGGAATTAGTGCCCCGCGTCACGATTTACCCCGCCTATTCGGGCGGCTGTAGTGCCTTGAACATGATCTATGAGGCACCGGAGAAATGCACCGCGTTGACGATCAAACGCGCCGCCGGGCACGACACAACGTCGTGGCTCTACATGCGGTTGCCGCGTCACAAGTACGACGAAAAGTGCGCGTGCTACTCGTGCGGCCACAAGGAATGGTGGACCCGTCCCTCGTGGGTCAGAAAATCGGAATTTCGCGCGACGTGGCATCGATGGGTACGCGCCGATATCGGCGCTCGGAATATCCGGCTGTCACTCAAGGGAGGCGAGCATTTCGTGGTAGTTGCACTCGTTGATATGCCCGCCTACGCAGCCGAGCTAGCGCAGCGCGGAGCGCACGGACAAATGATGGCGTTTGAGTGGTACCTCACCAAGAGGGCGGCATGAGTACACGCACCGACTACACCAAAGAATCGATTTTCCTGCGGGCTGCGCTGACGTATGCGGCTCGCGGGTGGCATGTTTTTCCGTTGGCTCCACGATCCAAGAAACCGGCACAGGGTAGTAAGGGAGTTCTCGAAGCCACCACAGACGAGGCGACTATCCGCGCGTGGTGGAAAGAGTCGCCTAGCTCGAACGTCGGCATTGCGACCGGCCGCAGCGGGCTTGTGGTGATTGACATAGACGGGCCGGAGGGTACGCAGTCGCTTATGTCGTGGGTTAGTTCCCACGGCCAGCTACCGTGGACTGTCACGGCCTACACACCGGGCGGCGGGATTCACTACCTGTTCAGCTACGACAAAAACGCAACGCCGCTAGCACCCGGCGCGGACATTTTCGGCAAGGGCTCCAAGGTCGATGTTCGAGCCGGTAACTCGTACATCGCCGCAGCCCCGAGCCTGCATCCCGACTTCCCTAATGGCCCTACCTACAAATGGGACAAGGAAGCGCATCCGGCCGACATGCAACCGGCGGCGCTACCGGCGGCGTTGCTCGCTACGTTGAGTGAGAGAGAGACGGCGAATCGCTCAACTCAACCTACCGACGTTGAGCCCGAACTCATCGAGACGGCACAGGACGAATACGGCGCTCGACAAGCTGCGGTCCTGGCCCGTAAGGGATTCTCGAAGGACGAGGCGCGGGCGGCATTGTCGGCGATGATCGAATCCCGATTTGCCGGAGGATGGGCGGGGCTCGATGTACGCCGCCCGTGGAAGCCTAGCGACGTAGAGCGATGGCTCAAGGGTGCGTACGAAAAGTTCTACGACCCGGACGGCGGCGACAGTAACACGGACGAGCTAGAGGCGATCAAAGACGTAATCGGCGGGCTCATCGAGCGTCAGGCCGTCAAGCAAAAGACGCCGACAGCCGCGACGTTCACGGCCGCCGAGCTACAGGGCGAACAGATCGCCCCGATTAAGTGGATCGTCACCGACCTACTGCCCGAGGGCGTAAGTATCTTCGGCGGCAAACCCAAGACTGGCAAGAGTTGGCTAGCTCTCGGGCTCGCCCTGGCAATCGCAGGCGATGAGCCGATCTTCGAGCGTCCGGTCGTTAAGGGTGGGGAGGTGCTGTACCTCGCGCTTGAGGACAACAAGCGGCGGCTACAGAGCCGTTTAAACAAGATCATGGGTAAGCGCAAGTGGCCGCAGCGGTTCCATTTCGCGCTCGACTGGCCGCGCGGTGAGGACGCGGTAAAGAAACTCGATGAGTGGCTGACAGAGAACCCGGCAACCGTACTCGTCATCGTGGACACGCTAGCCAAGGTCAAGAATCCTGGCTCCGACGACGGCTACTCGCAGGACTACGCCATCGTGTCGGCCTACGCCAAGCTCACGCAGGAGCGGCAATTCTCGATCCTCATAGTGACACACCAACGCAAGCTCGCGGCGGACGACCCGATCGACACGCTACAGGGCACGCTCGGGGTATCAGGCGCGGCGGATACGTTCTACGCCCTGACCCGGCAAAAGCTCGGCGCTGACGCGATGCTTTACTACCGAGGCCGTGAAATCGAGTCGGCGGAATTGCCGCTGCGATGGGACGGCGCGGCGGGGTTGTGGGTCTTGCGCGAGGTGACAGGCGTATCGAACACGCGGAGCAAGATTCTTGAAGCGTTCGAGGGCGGCGTGCTCATCGAGGCAAGCCCGGCCGAGCTAGCTGTGGCGTCGGGGCTTGACCCTGACACGGTGAGGCACGCGCTCATCGGTATGGTGAAGGACGGACAGCTACAAAAGGTCGGCTATGGCAAGTACGCGGTGTCGCTAGAGGCCGTGACGGAGGACGAATAAGAGTAAGTGGTGGGGGCGTCTCATTCTGTCATTCCGTCATTCTTGGGGTGACTACAAGAATGACAAAGAGGGCTAGAGAATGAGACGCCCGAACTCAGAATGACAGAATGAGAGGTATATAAGAATCAGGGACTTAGGTTCAAAGTCGCTGAGAGAGCTTGGCTCGTCTCATTCTTGGTTTCATTCTTAGAGGGCCGACGATTTCAGCTAGGGCCGACGATTTCGGAAGGGCAGCCGAGATATTCGGGCTAGGCTTTCGATTCCAGAGAGAGCGTCGCCGATTAGTTACCTCAATGTAAACCCCTACTTGACGAACAATCGTTTGGATTCGGAACACAGCCACGGTCATTTTATACAGGCTGTATAGCAATTCTGAATACGAAACTGACGCGGACCTCGGCCAAAGTAAACGCGTACTGTACGTAAAAGGGGTGTTTTACGTACAGCCGTTGCGCTAGAGTGAGGGGCATGATTCGTATTCAGGAAGGGCAAACAGGGCGCGCCGAGGTGGGGGGGCGTACCCCCCGGCGGACTGGCGGGAGTGCCGCGCCGCGGACCGGCTAGCATTTTCCAGTAACGCGGTCCGGCCGCCCGAAAACCCCGCCCCTAAAGGACTTCGGGCGGTTGGCTACGTCCGCGTCTCGACCGACGAGCAAGGCGACAGCGGGCTCGGGCTCGCGGCGCAGCGGCAAGCGATCCACGCGGAAGCCGCCCGGCGCGACTGGCAGCTAACGACCATCCGACAAGACGTGGCGTCCGGCTCGCGCACGGCAAACCGTCCCGCCCTGGCCGAGTGTCTTGCCGACCTCGAAGCCGGGAGGGCAGACCTACTCGTCGTCGCCAAGCTCGACCGGCTCACCCGCTCGTCGCTCGACTTCGCAACGATGCTCGACCGCTTCAACCGGCAACGGTGGGGGCTCGTCGCCCTCGACCTCGCGGTGGACACCTCGACCCCGAGCGGTGAGGCTATGGCGTCCGTTATGGCGACATTCGCGCAGCTTGAGCGGCGGCTCATCGGGCAGCGCACCAAGGACGCTCTGGCCGTCCTCCGGCACAAGGGCGTGAAACTCGGCCGACCGCGCACGCGGGGGCCGGAGGTAGAGCGCGCGGTGCGGCGTCGCCGGAAGCAGGGGCTTAGCCTATCCGCCATTGCGGTAGAGTACGGCCTACCCCGATCGACCGTCCAAGCGATTTTAGGGAGAGGCGTTTAAACAGTTGACACACGCCAATAGTTTGTGATACCGTCGCATCATGCAGTCAACTCGTACGGAGGTTAGAGGCATGTTGTCGATCCCGCGTCCCGTTCTGCGACCCGGCCACACGTACCGGGTCTACGACTTCGAGCGCCGCGACGGCTCGGTCGCGTTCGTCGTCGCCCTCGATCACTCGGCGCACGGTGGCGGCTACTCGCCACAGATCGCGGTTCACGTCAACCGGGGCCGGGGCTACATCGGCGGATGGTCGGTTTACTTTCCGGTCCCGGTCTTGACCTTCCGGCTCGCCTACCGGCTGCGGCACCTCGCCGCGCTCAAGCTCTACTCGGTCATGCAGCGCGCCGTCTATGCGCTGTTCTCGTCGCCTCGCGTCGCGGAGGTGCGGTAGCCATGATCGCCCAGACCACCAAGAACCGACAGTCTGAGGCCGAATGGCTCGCCCGCGACATGCGCCGCGACGCCGACGGACTCGACGCCCTGGCCGCCGACGTGGCGGCGTGGGGTCTGACCTTCGACCCGTTGGCCGCGCTCGGACTCATCGAGCGGGCACAGCTTTTCGTCGCGCACGGCGAGCGGTTCGTACAGCACGACCTTTACGGCGAGCGGACGCACGCCTACCTCCGTAACGAGGGGTCGATCGCCCTCGGAGTCACGAACGGCCATTCCGACCGCGGACGCGGCGACATGGGCTACGGGCTCATGTACGCGCTCAAGGTCAGGGCCGAGTATCCGAACGCGAGCATCGAGTCCGTGGCGTCGATTGGCGGCGTCACGACTAAGGCGTCCTCGATCCGGGTCTATGCGTCGTCCCTGCGAGTCGTCGCTGACATGCTCGACTCGCTCGTGTCCGGCCGGGTGAGGTACATACGGTAATGAGCCTAGACGACCTCTACAACCCCGAGACGGACGGCGAGTCCCGCGACCACGCCGCCGAAGTGCACCGACGCCACGAGGCGCGCGGACGCGCGGCGGCAAACGATCGCTGGATAGCCGACGAGTTCGAGAGCATCGAGCGTGAGCTAACGGCCCTGCGCGCGATCAAGCGCGACAAGCGACAGCCGAAGGTCTTTCTACAAGTCCCGTCCGAAGTCCTCAAGGCGCACGAGCAAGGCGTGATTACCAAGGCCGAGGCGCGCAAAATCCTCGGACTCAGCAAGACTCGACAGCCCGCGCAGTTGCGCGGAGGGGGGCGTAAATGACCGACGCCGAGTTCCTACGTTCGCTACATGCTTCCGCATCCGGTCCTATCGTCTCGGCCGAGGAACGAGCCATCGAGGCGGCGGTCCGGCAGCGTAGGGCGGCCGGACTTAAGGTCGAACATGACCCGCTCGGATGGTGGGTCATGGACTACGCACAACGGCGCGGCGAAGCCCCTACGGTCGTCGGCGGACCCTTCGAGAAAGAGAAAGCGGCGAAGGACTTGCGCGACCACCTCGCATACCACGAGGGGGAGACCTAAGCGATGTCAATAGAAACCGGGCAATAGATGTTCGATCGCGCCGCGTGGAACCGGGCATGGCGTCGGCGCAACCGCGACAAGACGCGGGCGTACGACGCAGCCCGGCCGGAGCGGCCCCGCCGCAAGGCTCGCGGGTCGCGGGCGGCGTACTTCCAGGCGTACCGGGCGGCGAATCGACGGCCCGATTCGACTATTCGCCTACGAGCTACGAAGCCCAACACGGCGGCGGTAAAGGCTATCCGGGCAACGAGACTCGAAGCCGCGCAGCGGGCTCTAGCGTCGGAGCGGGCCGCGTCCATGAGCCTTGCATTAGCTATGCCCGAGCTTGCCGCACTCGTGGATAGCCAATCCGCCGACGCGGCGCGGTATCGGATCAAGTACGGGCCGGAATTCCTCGACGTGGGCCACGCTCGACTCGTCGCGTAATCGTGCGGTGCGCTACCGCAACTTGCGGTAGAGTATCGACCGTCGAGGGCGGGCGCTGACGAACCGTCGTCCGTGAAAGTCGGAGGGAGGAAGCCCCGAGCCCGCCATCGACGCCCCCAAGCAATCACGACACGGAGGTAGCGAATTGGCGGCAAGGAAAGCGAGCAAGACGGTAATGCTTCAACACACGATCAAGGCGGTAACGATGACGCGCGTTAGCGCCGAATCGTTGGCGGCGGCGATCGAGGCCGAGAAAGGTAAGAGCGGCCACGGCTACCGCGTCGGCGACTTGATCGAGGCCGAGCCCGGTGTCGAATTCCTCGACTACGAAATCAAGTTGACCGGCGTTTTCGAGGAATAGGCATGAGTACAGGATTCGGAAACCCGATCGACAACAGACGGCGCGTAATGCCGGGGCTCGACCTCGCCGTCGCGGCGCGACAGCTATATGCGGACGGCAAGCACGGTACGGCGGTTAAGACCCTGCGCGACGAGCTAGACCTTCCGCTCTCGGCTGCAATCGAGTGGTACACGGCCCTGACGGGTTGGCAGCCCGCACGCATGCGGCGGGACTCGATTGAGGCTATCGCGCAACGGATGGCCCGACCCGAGCCCGCCGCCGTCGCCAAGGACGAGCTAGCGGCGGCGTTCGATCGCGTCGGTGACGACATCGCTCTACCGCATGGCGCAGGCGGTCCGCAATGCCCGGTAAGACACGTAAGGCCGCCATCGCTGTCGGCGAGCGGCCCGTTTGCTGTCGGTACCGACGCCGTACTCGGCCGTGACGCGTTCATGGCGCGGTTTAACGACCTCTTGCGGCGCATCGAGAAAGCCGCGCCACACAAGGCCGCACGCGAGCTAGAGCACCGCATCGCGGAGGGCGAGCGAAAGATCGCAGCCGCAGCGGGCAAGGTTCCCGCCGAGAAAATCCAGGCAGCGACCATGCAGCTTAACCACCTCAAGGCCGAGCTTGTGAAGCTGCACCGCGAGTACATCGTGCCGCACAACGTCTTACACATGCTCCACTATTTACTCGACCTCAACGGCCGCCAGAAATGGCCGCACACCGATACCGGCGTCTTGACGGTGAAGCTCCCCGGCATCATCGAAGTGTCGGTCGAAGTTCCGACGGAGCCCCCGTTCTAATGCACCCGGATCAAGTGCGCGCCTATTTCTATGTCGCGCTCTACGGATGCCTCATCGCCGCGATTGCGGGACTCGTGTACGTGACGGTGATTCTCAACCTGTTGGCGACCGGGTGTCGGCCGTGAGCGGTCATCATCCCTGGCCCCCGCCGTCTAAACAAGAACCGAAGCTCGACCCTGCGAATAATCGAACGATCGTCTATTCGCGTAGGGCGGCCAAGCCGTCCGAGTGGGCGCGATTACGCCGGATGCTCACCCCGCAGCGGCCGCGACGGTTCGACCTCGGCGGGTGTCTCGTCTCGCTCGTCCTCTTGGTCGTAGGTGTCGTCATTGGGAGGTGCGCGTAATGACGCCAGAGGAAGCGCGAGCCTACGTCAAGAAAAACGGACCGTTACCCGAGCCGCCGGACCCGAGCGCGCGAACATGCGGCCACACGCGGCCGTGCTCGTGCCATCTGACGCTCGAACAACACAGCGTAGCGTCGGCGCTTGGCGCGTACACGCTGTATCTGTTCGGGCGTCCGTATCGGGGCCGGGTAAAGGTTCCGTACTACCCGTCGGCGGTCGAGGCATGAACTATCTATGTCTCGATTGCACGAGCGACTTTATCGCCGAGTGTTTCGCCGCCGGTCATTCGTTGCGGGGCGTCACATATGACGACACCTCAACGGCCGAAATGTGCGACCGCTGCGGGCGTCCGCTTCCTGAATCACCCGAGCGCGAGCAAGACGCAAAGCGGCTACTCGTCCGAACCCTGGCAGTCATGCGCGACCGACAGGTGCGCGCTCAGCGAATTTTGGGAGGTGACGCTTAGGTGTCGAGTATCAGTCTGTCTATGTCGGTCAAGGCATCGACCTATGGCTGATATACGCTCAAGGAACTTCGCAACGCACTTACGCAGGTGGCGAAGCGCGCGAACCTTAGCGGGCAAGTCACGGTCTTGAATTCCGAGCAAGCCGAGGGCGGGCGCTTGCGCTCGACCGTCGAGGTTACGTGGACGGAGTGGTCGTAGTGGAACGCACCCGATGGTACGAGCCGCGCATCGACCCCGCAGCGGCGGCCGAGTTTGCCGAGGCTGCGATGTACGGCCGCTCGATGCCGCAGCGGCATTACGTCGGCCCGGACTACAACCCCGACTTTGACTCTGCGCCGAACCTCATCGGTTCGCTTTGTGAGGGCGAAGTCGGAGGCACGGCGTCGTCGCTGCATATGCCCGTTATCGACTTCGACGCGATCCCCATGCGGCTCGTGGCGTCCTCGACGCCGGGCAACTTTCACCTCTACATCGACAAGCCGGTGACGTGGGCGCACTACGTCGCCATTCTCGAAGCCCTCGACGCGGCCGGGCTCGTGGAGCACGACTACGTTGCGGCGTCGATCAATCAGGGCTCTACATTCGTACGGCCGGAGGGATACAAGAGGCTCGACGTTCGTAAGGTCGGTAAGCAAGTCATCGCCGAGAACGCACAGGCGCTCGAAATCGTCCGACAGGCCGAGGCGCAGTCCGACCACCGCGACGCGCTCGTGTGCTGCGGTGATCCGGGCGACTGCGGGCGGCCCTGCAACATGGGGCGACACTAATTGGCGAACCCGAGCAAGCAAAAAGGAACCGCGTTCGAGACGGCGGTAGTCGAATTCTTGAACGCGCACGACCTCCCGTGCGAGCGGCGGGCGTTGCACGGCAATACCGACAAGGGCGACATAGCCGGAATTCCGGCTTGGACATTCGAGCTTAAGAACCGCAGGACGCTCGATATCGGCGGCGCGGTCGATGAGGCGACGCTCGAAGCCATGAACGCCAATACTCCGTACGGCGTCGCTATCGTGAAGCGTCCTCGACGCGGCGACGTGGCGCACTCGTTCGCGGTCATGCCCTTGGCGCAACTCGTGACGATCATTCATGCCTTGAACGACCGCAAGGTGCGGTAGTGATGATTGGCGGAATGAGGCTCGACGGAAACCTTGGAAACCTCGAAAACAAATTCGTAAAGCCGCCGCAGCCGCAGTCGGTCATGCGTTTAAACCGCAAGGAACGCCGCAAACTCCGCATGGTCGCTACGCGGATCGTCGCGCGCTCGAACATGCGTAAAGCTCACCACGTCGAGCCGCACATGTCGCGGTTTCACGCCGAAAAGATGGCCGCGATGTTCGCTTGGCTGTTCGAAATTCCCGAGATACACGCCTTGGCGAAGGGTGAGTAAACGTGCGCCAGTACCGGCTTATCTTGAGCACTTCCCTTGCATGCAAGCGCCGTGCATCCGGCACGCCGCAATGATGATCGAGCAGGCGGCGTACGAGGGCGAGGGCGGCGTCGGGCTCATCGTGCCGGACGAACTTTTCCCTCGACGCCCACAGCGCACCGGGTGGCGTCTCAAGTACACCGTAGAGCTTGACGCTCATCCGCACCTCTTGGCGATTCTCAACGGTAACCGGGGCATCGAGGGCGTCTATGACGCGGCCGGATTGACAGACACGCAACGCGAAGCGATCGAGCTAATCGGCGCGGGATTCGGCTACCGAGAGTCGGCGCGCTCACTCGGTATCCACCTCAAATCGTTTCAGGAAAGGGTTTCGCGGGCGCTAGCAAATCTGGCCCCCGTCATTGGCGTACTTAACGGAGGGGTTTTGCATGTCGCGTAATCCGCTGTTTCGCCGTATACACGGCGGCCTTACTACAGATCAGCTTGCGACGCTTCCCCTTGACGTGCTCAAGGCTCGGGCCGACTACCTCGCGGAGACAGACGCCGAGCTACATGAGCTACACGAAATCGAACCGCCACGGCGGTACGAGGGCGAGTTTCGGGAGGGCCGGTTGTCCGCATGATCGGCGCTCTTATCTCGTGGGGCTTCGCGGCTCTATTCCAAGTGATCGTTCTCTTGCTCGTACTTGAGGGCTATCTCATGTGGAGTGGGCATAGCCCGATTACTTGGTACACACGGCGGGCCGAGTGGGCGTTCCCTGGCCCCGCTATCGCTGTCGTCCTGTTCGCGGCCGCCGTCCTTGGCGCTCTGTTCGCCCATTTCGTGTGGGACGCAGGGAAGGACAAGCCGCCGACGGAGCAACCGAAATAAATGAGCGGCGCGGTACACCACGACCGGCGCGCCGGATACAAATACCGAAACGAGAGCCGGTGTAAGTCCGAGCTTATTGGCGGGCGGACGCGCTCGCAGCCTTGCCGGGCTCCCCGCTTTAGTCGGCTGACAGCACGGGGTTTACTGCACGTCGTCGAGGCGGCGGATTAGCGGAGTTGTGGGTTCAAGGCTTCGCGCTTGCCCACCTCCGCACCTCGTTTTTATCTCTACGGAGGTGATCGCCCCCAATGAACGAGCTTACCTGTCAAGACTGCCACGCAAGCCTCTTAGTAGCCGATGACTACCTAGAGCGCGGCATGGCCGACGGTTCGATCATCGAGGGCGACTACAAAGCCTCACAGAAAGTCGATAGTGGAGCCGATGACGTGCGCGACGTGTACGTACACGCATTACTCCACATCTGCCAACGGTGCCAGATACGAGCCCGCGTCATCGGGCCGAAGGGCGGACCCGTTCCGCAACGCCGCATGTCCGTCGAGGATGAGGGCGCGGCGATCCAACGCATCATGGATCACGTCCGCTTTATGCACCCGGATTGGACCCTTGAGGACGCAGCGCGCGAGGCCGTCGAGCGATTCAACGATCCGGCCAAGGTCGCGGATGCGGGCTTCCGTCACTATCTACTCAGCGTTCACGCCGAGTCGTGACGACCGACCGTTGCATCGTCGCGTCATGGGTTGACGCTGACGAACAGTACGGCGCGTACGTCTACACCCCGGCGGGTTCGTATGTCGCTACATCGCACTCGCTCCGGCTCCTAGCCGGGGTATGCCAGAGCGCAGCCGAAGCGGCCATCATCGGATTGGGCCGCGAGTTCGACGCCGATAAGGTCGAGTGGGTGTGGCTCGGGCTGTTGGCTGACACGAGCCCGGCGCACGTCGGCGAACTCATGGCGGCGTACGCCGCATGAAAGTGACCGTTACTTGCGATCGCTGCGGAAAGACGGTCGAGGGGTTGCGAACCGAAAACGCTACGGGCGGGTTCTATGACACGTCCGCCGGATATTGGGCAATGCTCGCCAATCCGGGTGAGTCGGTCGTCTGTGATCCGTGCATGTGGGCGGACCCGCGATATATCGAACACTACGGCCGGAGGGCACCTCTTAACTGATATGGAAAGCGCGCGTTTAAACGACGAGCCCGCTAAGGCCGTCGAGGGTGAGGTTATCGACCCGCCCGTCGAGATAGAGATACGGCAAGGCTCCGGCCCGTTTTCGCCGGAGGAACGCGCGCAGGTTGTCCGCTGGATCGGGCAAGGCGTGAGCCGTAACGAAATCTCGCGGCGTACGGGCCGAGGCGTTGCGACGATCACGCGAGTAGCGAAAGCGGAAGGACTCACGTTCGGCGCGGCCGAAATGATGCGACCCGCGCTAGAGGCTCAGGGCTTGACCCTTCGAGCCCGGCGGCTCGCCCTGGCCGAACGACTACTTGAGGACGCGCATAGGCTCCGCGAGCAACTATGGCGGCCCTCGATGATCGTGCAACTCAACTACAAAACCGGCGAGTTCGTTACCAAGAAAATCAAGGAACCGACCGCCGGAGACAAGCGCAACCTAATGACTGCGGTTGGTATCGCGGTCGATAAGGTCGCGGAGCTTGAGCGGTTGGACGCTCCACAGGAAGGTAAGCAAGCCATCATCGCCCTCGTGGACAACCTGCGTATTCAGGTTTCGCGCGACGAGCTACCGGCTGCACGAGTGATCGACCAAGAGCCGGAGGACGAGTAGGCGTAGTCCTCAAGGGAGGACCGCTTGATACTTTCGCCGCCGACGGGCAAACAAGCTCGTAGCATCGTTGAATCGACCGCACGTCTCAACGTGTGGGATGGTTCCGTTCGGTCCGGCAAAACGATAGGTAGCCTCATTCGTTGGCTGCACTACACCGTCGCCGACTCACCGGACGGCGAGCTACTAATGGTCGGTAAGACGGAGCGCACGCTTAAGCGCAATGTTCTTGACCCGATCGCCGAAATGATCGGCGGCGACATTCGAGTCTTGACTGGCACAGGCGAAGCTCGGTTATTCGGTCGGCGCGTCTATATCGCAGGGGCGAACGACGAGCGAGCCGAGTTGAAGGTCCGAGGTATGACGCTCGCGGGCGTCTACGGCGACGAGCTTACGACGTGGCCGCAGTCGTTCTTTCAACAGGTAACGACACGTATTTCCGTCAAGGGCTCAAAGCTGTTCGGCACGACCAACCCGGACGGACCGCAGCATTGGCTCAAGAAAGATTACCTCGACCGCACGGACGATCTAAACCTCCGGCGGTTTCACTTCGCACTAGAGGACAACCCATCGCTTGACCCCGCGTACGTCGCGGACCTCAAGAAAGAGTTTACGGGTCTTTGGTACAAGCGATTCATTCTCGGTGAGTGGGTCCAGGCCGAGGGCGCGATCTTCGACATGTGGGACCAAGATAAGTACGTAGTGCGCGGTCGCTTCCCTCGCGTTGAGGAAGCGTGCTACGACGGCAAGGGCCGGTTGTTGCCCGGCTTCGCGGGTCCGCATATGACCCGTAAGTGGCTCGGCATCGACTACGGAACCGTTAACCCCTTTTCCGCGTTGCTGTTCGGGCTCGGTGAGGACGGAAAGGTTTACGTCATGTCCGAGCTACGTTGGGACAGTCGCAAGACGAACCGACAAAAGACCGACAGCGAGTATAGCGCAGACCTACGCGATTGGCTGCGCTTCAATGATGCGTACACCGAGTGGGTATACGTTGATCCGTCGGCCGCGTCGTTCGTTCAACAGCTTTGGCGCGACGGCCTAGAGGGCGTCCGCCCCGCTCAAAACGCCGTCATTGATGGCATACGCATTACGTCTACCGCAATCGCGCAAGACCGTATCCGGGTCCATGAGTCCTGCAAGGGATTGATTGACGAAATACCCGGCTACGTGTGGGATGCGAAAGCGCAGAAACGAGGGGAGGACAAGCCAATTAAGACCGAAGATCACTCCGTCGATGCCATGCGTTACGGCTTGGCTTCGACTCAGTTTATGTGGGGCCGTCTCCATGTCGTGCAGGCGGAAGCGGTTTAAATGCCGCTCCCGATTGGTGGCAAGGACTACCGTTGGCCGCCAGACGACACAGCCAACACGTATGGCAAGTACGAGGAACACTCCGCTTGGTACGGCGGCGACGTGCAAAAGCTCGCTTCCGTTTACGTTGGCATGGGTGCCCCCGGCTCGAAGCCGCAAGGCATGGTCAATGTCGTGCGTTCGTGGTTTTGGGGCAAGCAGGCGATCGCCCCGGCTCCGCGAATCCGCATACACGTACCAGTAGCGGCGGACGTTTCGTCCGTTTCGTCTGACCTACTTTTCTCGGACGCTCCGCAATTCATGGTCAAAGATGAGGAAGCCAACGAGAAAGTACAGGACCGGCTAGACGAGATAGTCGAGCAAGAGTCATTCGTGCGCTCGCTGTTCGAGGCGGGCGAAGTTGCATCCGCGCTCGGCGGCGTCTATCTCCGCATGACGTGGGACGATGACGTCGCACCGGATCGACCACTACTTACGATTCAACATCCCGACACGGCCGTACCGGATTTTCGGTTCGGACGACTCGTCGGCGTGACGTTCTGGCATATCGTCCATGAGGGCGACGGCCTTACATACCGACACCTTGAGCGCGTCGAGCCGGGCGTTGTGTATCACGGACTCTACCGTGGCACGAAAGACAAACTCGGCGATCGCGTATCGCTTGCAACACTTCCCGAGACGGCCGACTATGCCGACCTCGTAGACGAAAACTCGGCGATCCCGACCGAGATAACACGTATGACGGCCGTGTACGTGCCGAACATGCTACCCAATCGTTTAAACAGAGGCTCGAGCCTCGGGCGCAGCGACTACAGCGGCGTCGAAGGGCTCATGGATGCAGTAGACGAGTCGGCTACCTCGTGGATGCGTGACATGAGGCTAGGTCGCGGACGAATCATCGTTCCGGCTGAATTCCTCAAGACCATGCCTATCGGCACAAACGGTTCGGGCAGGGGTCAGGGCGGATGGTTCGACGTAGACCAAGAGGTGTTTACGCCGCTTGAGGGTATGAACCCCGCAACCGAAAGCTCGATCACGATTTCGCAGTTTGCGATTCGGACGAAAGAGCACCAAGACACGATCATGGCGTTTATCGAGCGCATCGTTGCGACGGCGGGTTACTCCGCGTCAACGTTCGGGCTCATGGGCGACGTGCAGGCGCAGACGGCAACCGAAATCGAAAGCCGCGAGCGTCGGTCGTTCATTACGCGAAACAAGAAAACCGAGTATTGGGCTCCGGCTCTCCGTGACATTCTCATGGCCGCGCTAGAGTTCGATCAAGTCAAGTTCAACGGTCCTGGCGTGGCTCCGCTCGTCGTGAAGTTTGGCGAGCCGGTCCGCGAGGACATGGCGAAGCGCGCTACCGCCATCGAGCTAATTGCTCGCGCGGGTGCGGCGTCGATTGCTCGTCTCGTGAAGATGAGCGATGACTCGCTCACCGACGAGCAAGTCAAGGCCGAAGTGGAAGCGATACAGAAAGAAAAGGGCATGTTAATGCCCGACCCGACGGCGGCCCCGCCCTTCGGCGGCCCGCCAAAGCCGCCCGCACCCGGCGCTAACTAAGTGCCTGCGGGGGCCGACCTCGCGGCCGGACTGTCAGAGCCGACCGTAGCGGTTTACGCCGAGTCCGAGCGCATCATGCTCGCGCGTGTTGCGGCAAGACTTGGCCGAGGACTGACTAGCCCGTCGTGGGCCGAGCAAAAACTCGCCGAGATACAGGCGTTACGCAATGAGCTAAACGTCTACATGACGCGGACGGTCGATGAGGCCGATGCGGCGGTCAAGACGGCCATCGGCGAGGCGTACCGACTCGGTACAACCGAGGCCGTTAACGACCTTGCTGTGGGCGGCGTAGCGGCTCTTGCGGCGACGAACACACGAACAGTCGGCGTCCTCGTGGCGGACCTACAACGAAAGCTCGGCTCGACACACCTACGGGTGCTACGCACAGCCGAGGATACATACCGCCAAACAGTCGCCGAAGTCTCGACGCAAATTGCGGCCGGGACACAGACGCGGCGCGAGGCGACACAGGCGGCTCTAAACAGGTTCGCGGATCAGGGCGTAACCGGATTCCGTGACGTGACCGGCCGGGCGTGGAATCTCACCTCGTACACCGAAATGGCAACCCGCACAGCCGTAGGCCACGCGTCGATCGATGGGCACCTCGAAACGCTAACGGCGAACAGACATAACCTAGTGATCGTTTCAAATGCTCCGGGCGAGTGTCAGATATGCCGACCGTTCGAGGGCAAGGTACTCGCCATCGACCCGACGGGCAAATTCGGACAGGTGTACTTTACCGTCGAGGAAGCCCGCGACCAAGGACTCTTTCACCCCGGATGCCGCCACTCAACCGGCGCGTACTTCGAGGGCATAACCGAACCGTTCGGCCAAACGGCCGACCCGGAGGGCGACGCCGCGAGACAGCGGCTACGGTACCTTGAGCGACAGGTACGAGCGGCCAAGAACCGCGAGGCTGTGGCACTCAACCCCGAAGCCGCCACACTAGCAAGGGCGCGGGTCAAGGTTGCGCAAGCGGCCATTCGACAGCACGTCGATGAGACGGGCTTACTTCGACAGCGACACAGAGAACAGATAAGCGGACCGGCCCGCGCGGCTGCGGCACCGGCCCCACCTAAGCCGGTCGAGCGACCGTTACCCGCGTGGGTTCGTAGCTCGCACTCTGCGGCAACCGAAGCGTTCCAGCGCGACGGCGGTTTCATACCGCTACTAGACGAAAACGGACGACACAAGGCGGACGCTTGGACCGTGCCGGGCAAGCCGGAGACGGGCTGGATTCGCGCAAGTGGCGAACCCTCGGCGCGAGCGTATGCGCACCTCGACCACGTTAAGGCGGTCGGCAAGGACGTAGAGGCCGAGGTAAACCGCCGGACGGGCGGTTACTTCGCTAAGCAAGACAGGCTCCGCGAGGGCTACGAGACACTTAAGGCCAAGACCGAGAGAGCGTTTAAGGCGCAGTCAGTCGCGGGGAAAGCCGCACGTAAGGCGGCGGATACAGGCGACGAAATGCGCCGTCATGCCGCGTTCCTAAAGCTCAATGCCGCGAGCGCGCACTACGCGCAGCTTCGCAAGGAACAGACCGACTATCTCAACAAATTCGCGGACCTCAGAGCCAAGCATCCGACCGCCGAAATCCGAGCGACCCTCGCAGAGATTCGGCCGATGGGTGGCGAGCTAAACGTGAAGATCACCGACACCTACTTAAAGCGCGGGTACCGGGAGGAAATCAACCGACTCAACGACGGGGCGAAAAACTACCCGGCGGCGTGGGTGCAGCGGAGTAACACTCACGCGGCACCGCTTCGACTGAGTGACGGCTCGGAAAATCCGGCGATCGCGGGGCGCGGCTACTACTCGCACCACGGCGACGCGGGCGGCAACGCAAGGATCGTCATAAACAGCACTCGTACGAATCCGGCGCACGAACTAGGGCACCGCATGGAAAGCACCGACCCGACGTACAACGTCACAAAGTCGGAGTGGGCGTTCTGGCACCAACGAACGAGCGCCGAGGAAACGCGGCCCCTCAAGCAACTAGAGCCGGGCTCCGGCTATAGCGAGCAAGAGCGCGGACGCAAGGACAAGTTCTCGGACGTGTATATGGGGAAGGACTACGGCGAAGGGCCAAAAGCCACGCGGGAGGTTCTGACGATGGGCATGGAACACCTCGACGGCGGCGTGTACTTCCTCGACCCCGACTATCGCCAATGGCTTTTTGGTACTTTGGCGATGCTGTGAGCTACGTTCAAGCCACAGGACTACGCGGCGGCGTTCCCGCCGAGGTTCGATGGCAAGATGGCGAGTGGTCGGGCTCTGAGCCCGCGCTACTCGAAATCGAAGCGGCACAACGAGAGCCGGTGCTCTTGACGCCGACAGGGCCGCAAGTCGCGGCCGACTCTGCGCGAGCGGCGGTCTACTTGGCCGCGCACGCGCTCGATAGCGTCGAGAGTTTCGAGACGGACATTCCGTACGAACTCGAACCGCTACCGCCGGGCATCGTCTCCTAAGACAAGCCCGGCCCTTTCTCGTTTCTAGCGCGTCAGGTACGCGCTCCTTTTCACATGCTCCGGGAGGGCAAAACATGGGCGACGAAACGACCACGACCGACGCAGCCGCAGCCGCAGCCGCAGCCGCCGCAACAGCGGCGACGACGACAGACGGCGAGCCTAAGACGTATGACGAAAAGTACGTTAAGGGACTCCGGGACGAGAACGCTAAGGCGCGCGTTGCGCTTAACGAGTTCAAGTCCAAGACCGAAACCGAGCGTAAGGCGATCGCCAAGGCGCTAGGACTCGGTGAGGACGGCACACCCGATCCGGCCAAGCTACAGGAAGCACTCTCGGCGAAAGATGCGGAAGTGCGACAGCTTCGGGCTGAGGGTAGGGTCCGCTCACTCTCCGCGAAAGCGGGAGCCGACGCGGATGCGTTGCTCGACTCGCGTTCGTTCGTTGCGACGCTCGCAAGTCTCGACCCGACGGCGGCCAGCTTCGGCGCCGACGTGGCCGCAGCTATCAAGGCTGCGGTTGACGGCAACTCCAAGCTCAAGATCGCTCAGGTAGCGACCAAGGGCGGGAGCGAAATCAAGCCCGGTACCGACCCGGCGGGTAAGACGTTCTCGCGCGCTCAGTTGCGCGACACCGCGTTCTATCAGGCCAACGAGAAAGAAATTCTCGAAGCCCTGGCAAATGGCCGGATCACCGGCTAATCAAAACCTCATAAGGAAGGTACGACAAATTGGCAAACGTTACGACCCCGAACGTTAACTTTATTCCCGAGATTTGGGCGCAGCGTGCTCTACAGGCACTCCGCGCGAACTTAGTCTTGGCGAACAAGGTTACGCGGGACTCCGATATGGCCGCGTTCACGCAGGGCGCGACCCTTCACATTCCCGTGCCGGGTACCTTCGTTGCGAACACCAAGGCCACTAACGCAAACGTGACCTTGCAGGTTCCGACGGACTCCCGCATCGACGTGACCCTGAATCAGCACAAAGAGGTGTCCTTCCTCATCGAAGATATCCTCAAGATTCAGTCGAACCAAGACCTCATGGACCGCTACCTCCGCAATGCGGTTATCCCGCTCGCAGAAGCGATCGAGTCCTATCTGTTCGGGCTCTACGCTTCCTTCACCACGACCCCGATCGGCGCGGGCGCGACTCCGATCACGGCCGCAACCCTTCGTACCGCACGCAAGACGTTCAACGACAACAAGGCGGCTCGTGAGGGTCGTTTCATGGTCGTGACCGACGGCGACGAGGTTTCGATCCTCGGCGACGCAGCGCTCGCCTCGTACTTCGCGTTCGCTAAGGCGCAGTCGATCACCGACGGCGCAATCGGCAAGGTCTACGGCATCGACATTTACTACTCGCAGTTGGTCCCGTTCTCGGTCAACAACAAGAACCTTGCTCTGACCCCCGAGGCCCTGATTCTCGCCATGCGTGGTATGCCGGACTCCGGCGCTCCCGGCGTCGATCAGATGAGCGTGTCGGACCCGGTTTCCGGCTTGGCCCTGCGCCAGACCGTGAGCTACAACCCGAACGCCCTCGGTATGCAGGTTACTCTCGACGTGCTGTACGGCGCGTCGATGCTCCGCGACAAGGGCGGATTCGTCGTTCTGAGCTAACGCAAGTTGGCTCGAAACTTAGTCTTTCGCCAGACAAGCGCAGCCAAGACGGCGACGTATAGCTCCCCGGACATGCCGTGGGATGCGGATGCAATGATCGCCCTCATAAACGTTACGGCCGTGACGGGCACCACGCCCTCGATGACCATAACGATTGAGGGTAAGGACGAGGACGGAGCGTACACCACGCTTGCGACCTTGACCGCGATTACTGCGGCCGGAAAATTCGTGCTCGGTATCGGTGACGGGACAGCCAACCTCGTTGAGCCACCGCCCGTCATTCGGTTTACGTTCACGATCACCGGCACCACGCCGTCGTTTACGTTCACCGTCTCGGCCTACTCGGGCCGCGTCGGTTCGTAGCAATCAAGACCCGGAGGGGAAGCGTTTAAACGCGCCGAGCCTCCGGGTCTTTCCACTCTAAAGGGAGGAACCCATTAGTGGGAGACAAGTACATCGTGAACCCCGGCGGGCTCGTTATGAGCGTCACCGAGGAACACTTCGCGGAACTCATCGACAGCAAGCCCAATTTCGAGGGCAAGGCATATCGGGAAGCCACCGACGAGGAAGCGGCCGACTGTGCGGCGCGTGAAGCGGGCGCATCGGCGGGCGGCGACGAGTCGAAGGGCGACGACGACGCCAAGAGCAAGGGCAAGAGCCCGAAGGGAGACAAATAAGGTAGATGGCTCGTACAGCTAGAGCGGCAGCCGTCGTTACCTCCGCAGGACTCGCGGCCGCATACACGGCCGTCGATCAGGCGAACGGTGAGACGATGCCATATAACGGGCGGCGCGTGCTGCACGTCAAAAATCAGAACGCGGGCTCGCTGACCGTGACCGTGCGTAACCCCGTCCTCGTTGACGGTCAGGCCGCACCCGATCGCGTCGTGACCCTGTTAACCGCAACGGACAAGTTCATTGGGTTGCAATCCTCGGTCTATTTGCAGGCCGACGGAAACAACTACGTGGACTACTCGATTTCGGCGTCCGTCACCGCCGCGCTGCTAGAGGTTTAGTCGTTCATGGCGGCGTACGCAACGGCCGCCGACTTGGCGACCTTCACGGGCGTAGCAACTACGGATCAACCGACCGACGATCGACAGTTGCAGCGCGCAACCGACATGATCGACGCGAAGCTCTCGGGCGGGTCGTGGTACTCGACCGATAGTCTCGGCATCCCGTCCGACCCGGCCGTCCTGGCCGGACTCAAGAACGCGACATGCGCGCAGGTTGAATACTGGCGCGCGACGGCCGACGAACTAGGGCTCGCGGAGGACTTCGAGCTAATCTCGATTGGCTCCGTAACGCTCAATCGCGGCGGCAAGTCAACACAACCGAAAGCGCGCGGCGCGATTCTGTGCCCGCGTGCAATTCAGTACCTCCGACTTGCCGGGCTCTGGCCCATACAGCCGGTGGTTTGGTAAGCCGTGCTGTTGCCCGGCTTCCTCAAGCGGCATACCGTTAGCGTCCAACCCTACTTAGGGACCGGCGCATACGGGCCGCAGTACGGACCCGCCGTCAACGTGAAGTGCTTTCGAGACGACACGCGGCGACTCGTTCGAGCCGCCAACGGCGACGAGGTAGTGAGCGAGACGACGTTCTATTGCGACCTCGGCGTCAACGTGACGCCCGAGAGCGTCGTAAACATCGGCACGCGATCAACGACCGTTATAGCCGTAAAGACAAGGGATGGTGGAGGACTTCCGGTCCCGGTCCACCTAGAGGTGATACTCAAGTGACGGTAAGCGTCAAGTGGCACGGTGACGTTGCCAAAGAGCGGACACGCGCCGCAAGCGTGCGGGCTCTCCACCTCGCATCCGAGCACTTGCTCGAAGCGGCCAACCGGACGGTACCGCTTGAGGAAGATACCCTAGAGCGTTCCGGTAAGGCGAGCGTCGATGTTGAATCCATGCGCGGCATCGTGTCATACGACACGCCATACGCACGGAGACAGCACGAGGACTTGACCTTGCACCACGCGCAGGGCCGCCGGGCAAAGTGGCTACAGCGGGCTCTCGATGAGCGCGCAAACGCCATCCACGAAATTGTCGCGCAGGTTCTAAGGGGGGCGCTCTAATTGAGTCTCACCGAAGGACTGGCGACGCTACTTACCGCTCAGGGGCTCGTGAAGTTCGACCCCGACGGCTTGACGGGCGACACGTTCATAGAGGATATGCCGCCGCAGACGCCGGACCAAGCGGTAAGCCTGACGATCGGCGGCGGTAGTGAGGCGGATTCACTACTCCCATATGACGAGCCGCTAGTGCAGATTCGAGTTCGAGGTACAGCCGACCCGCGCGTCTCGCGCGACCGCTGCGCCAAGATTCGCTCGGCGCTACACGGACTCTCGGATCGACTACTACCCGGCGGCGTCTACCTCGTGCTCGCGGTCGCGGTCCAACCCGCCCCGCAGTCGATGGGACAGGACGATCTTAACCGCCACGAGCACGTCTTTGACCTCCGTTGCGAAATCTTGAACGCGACGGACAACAGACCATAGGGAGGTAACACACACGTAAATGCCAGCGGGCACATACACGAAAGTTAGCGCGCGTAAATGGGTGGCCGAAGTGTCACTCGACGCCCGCGCAACTTGGACGCAGGTTAAGGGGCTTACCAAGTTCGGGTTCGCCCGAAAGGCAAGCTCGACCGATACGACCGACTTTACAGATGACGGTCAGGAAAAGAGCGAAATCATGTCGCGCGGCGCGGACTGCAAGCTCGAAGGGTTTTTCCTTGAGGACAGCACAGGCGCACGCGACCCCGGACAGGCGAACGTCGAGACGTACGCCGACGCCGTGGGGGCCGCTTCGGTTGGCGACTTCCGGCTTACTTCGCCGAACGGCAAAAAGTACACGTTCTCCGCATCCGTCGAAATCAACGATATCGGCGGCGGGAACAACGACAAGACCTCGTGGGGTGCGACGCTTCACCGCGTCGGCGCTCTAGCCATTACATAGTCGTTGGCGAGTCGCTTTAAGGACTTCGACGCAGCGTGGGCCGAGTCGATCTTGGCCCCGCTGACTGTCAAGGTTAAGGGCAAGACATACGACCTCCCGGCCAAACTACCGGCTAAGGTCGTGCTCATCATCGCGCGTACCAAGATGCAAGGGGGCGACCCCGACGCACAGGTTCCGCTCGACACGATCGTAAACATGCTTGAACCGTTTTTCGGCGGCTCGGTCCTCACGGAATGGATCGAAGCCGGAATAGATGTTGACCAACTCGGCGACATTTTCAAGTGGAGCATGTCCATGTACGGCGGCGACAACCCCGACGAGAAAGACCCGGAAACAGAGGACGACGAGGCGGCCGACCCAAAAGCGTAGCCCCGGCCGACGACGAGTCGGACGTACGGCTCCTAGAGCGTTGGGGCGTACTTGAGGCGGATTGGCTCCGCGAGTATGGCCGCGATCTAAACCGAGACGTTCACCACGACGACATGACGTGGCGACGGTTCCTTGCGCTATGGCGCGGGCTCGGGCCAAACAGTCTTTGGCGCGCGCTCGATGAGGGCGCAGAAAAAGTAATTACGGATGACAGGGCAGCCGAGCGCGCTTTGGAAAGCACGTTTGGCTAGTCCGGTCCGAAAGGGGGGCGATCCTAAATGTCACTTACGGTAGGCGAGCTAAACGCGACGATTAAGCTCGACAACAAGGGCTTCAATCAGGCTGTCGATCACTCCGAGTCTAAGTTTCGAGGGCTCGGTACGTCTATTCATAATGTGGCTAGTGGGATCGCTCCCGCTGCGGCGGCGATCGGCCTTAGTGTCGGCGGGATCGCCTTCGCAGCGGGACAGGCTGTCAATAAATTCACCGAAGCCGGACATGCAGCGTTTGAAATGGCGGGCAAGTCCGGGTTGGCGTTAACGCAAGCAAGCGCATGGGTCGTCGCCGCGGAACAGGTAGGCGTCTCTGGCGAGTCGATGGGACTCGGTTTTAAGTACCTGTCGCGCAACATGGAAGCCCTACACGTTTCGTTGGCGACAACCGGCAAGCTGACGAAAGCACAGACCGAAGTTTTCGACCAACTAGACGTCTCGATCATGGGGCCGGACGGAAAGTTCCGCGACCTCAACGCGGTAATGCTTGACGTTGCCGATCGGTTCCAGAACATGCCGGACGGCGCGGAGAAAGCCGGTTTGGCTATGAAACTCTTTGGGCGCTCTGGCATGGACTTACTGCCAATTCTCGATAGGGGCCGTGCGGGCATACAAGAGTTCATGGATGCCGGGATAAAGTCCGGCGCTGTTCTCTCTAACGATCAAGTGAAGGGCGCGCAAGCCGCATACCTCGCGCACAAACAACTAGACATGGTGCTGACAGGACTGTCAAACACGTTTGCGGTAATGGTCACACCGGCACTAACTCGCGCGACTAATGCAATCTCGGGCATCCTTGGAGCTTTTCAAAAAGGTGGGCTCAAGGGTGCGCTAGAGCAATTCATAGCCCCCGAAGCCGTCGAGCCTGCGATTGAGTCGCTAGCTCATGCGTTCAAATCCATAGGCGACGCGTTCGGCAAAATT